>MDTD01102492.1_pt1 | contig 11419 bp, 6 predicted proteins | sample 811221 | NCBI WGS metagenome assembly MDTD01 (sample SAMN05326646, study PRJNA326480) | marine metagenome | isolation source: seawater | place: Pacific Ocean: South West | collected 2011
CCAATACGAACGGTAGTTTCAATTGCAACGACATCAACGAGTGCAGCAATGGCACTCATAATTGCGGTGGCGGTTATACCTGCGCCAATACGAGCGGTAGTTTCAATTGCAACGACATCAACGAGTGCAGCAATGGCACTCATAATTGCGGTGGCGGTTACACCTGCGCCAATACCAGCGGCAGTTTCGATTGTAACGATATCAATGAGTGTACGGCGAACACTGATAACTGTGAACAAAACTGCAACAATACGAACGGCAGTTTTACTTGTTCTTGTAACAGCTACTACACATTGGCGAGCAACGGGTATTCTTGCAATGATATTAATGAATGCTCAACCAATAACGGTGGTTGTGGTAACTCCAACTTTTGGCAATGCTCCAACAATGTGGGCGGCCCGCCCACCTGCACCAACTACGATGAATGCACCTTAGGCTGGGACCAGTGCGAGCATAACTGCCACGATATTACAAACGGTTATTACTGCAGTTGTAACAGTGGCCAAGTTTTGGACAGCGATAATGTTTCTTGTGTTGATTGTACCAATAATTCTCACTGTAACTCGGGTTTTGTGTGTGATTCCAATTCCAACACCTGTCGGGTGTGTTACAGCAGCGCTGAATGCAGCGGTGGCCAAGTCTGCTGGGTAATTGATATCCCTTACCTTTCTGTGCCACCAGTTGGCAGTGGCGGCGGGATTTGCGTCGATTGTTATACCAACAGCCACTGTTCCGGGTCGCAAATTTGCAGTGGGACCACCTGTGTGACGCCGGAGTGCAGCTCCGACAGCGATTGTCCCGCTCACGGGGGAGGAAAATACTACGACTGCACCAGTTACAATTGCGTACAGAAAACAAAACCCAATTGTCCGTCACCCGCGGCCAGTACGAGTGTCAATGAGAATTGCAGTTGTCCTCCGAACGGACAAGATGGTTTGTATTGGACGGGAGGAATCTATTGGAGCGATTCTTCCGATAGTTGGGTGAATACTTGTACCCTCGATGGGGGGTGCGAGTTCTCTTCTACGGGCACGAATGTCCTGCCGATTTGGGCTGTCATTGCGCTTTTGGGTTTTTTCCGTCGGCGTCTATGGCGCAGAGGACCGTAACTAACTTACTGAATATGTATTGGATTTCACGAATGATGCGAAATAATAAAGCGGCCTTTGGGGGCGCGTTGACCGCCTTTTGCTTTGTCCTTTTATCTTGCGGTTTGCCCGACCGCACCGTTCCCTCGCCACCTGAGAAGGGACAATCACAGCAAGAGATAGATGCGGGTCAGAGCACAACCGAAATTGTCATTGATGCCGGCTCGCCCTTCGTGCCGCCTTCACAGACTGATGCCGGTTACCCCAACGTGTTGGTTGATGCTGGGAACGACGCATCGGGTACGGGCAGCACAATAGGGGGAGATGATGCCGGCTGGACGATCGCCTATGATGCGGGCATGAGCTTGTTGCTCCCGGACGATGCCGGTGCGCCGGCTGAGTTTGACGCCGGTTTGCCGATGGTTGGTGGAGAGCCATGCGAGGCGTCCTCAGATTGTTTCGCGGATGCCCCTTATTGTGACCCCAACACGAACCTGTGTGCGGCTTGCGATATCAGTTGCGGCATGAATGAACAATGCATTCTCATTGGAGAAAACCAGACTTGTGTATGTGAACTCGGCTATGTTTTGGACGATGACCTCGTGTGCATCCAACGCTGTATCGATAATTCGATCTGCCAGGATACTTTGAATCCCATATGCGATGCACCCACTGGCTTATGTCGTGGTTGTGAAATCGGCGAATGCTTGTCCGCCGATGCACCCACTTGTAACGAGTTGGATGGTACATGTGGGAATCCCTGCGCAGAGGCCAACTGTGACGCTACAGTCAATAATTATTGTGTGATTTCTGCATTTGGAGACAGTGCTTCTTGTGAGTGTGTCTCCGGCGCCAGCCCTGCAGCAGACAACAGTGGGGTCTGTTTGTTCGATAATCAGTGCACCAGCAATGACGATTGTGAAGATGTGGCATTGCCCGTTTGTAACGATCAGGGAGGGTGCTCAAACCCCTGTGATACGTTCACTTGTGGTGCCAACGAAGCATGTGCCCTAAATGGCAGCCTTGAACCCGATTGCGATTGCGCCGAGTCCTATTACCGCAGCAGCACTGGCGTATGTATTTCCGATGGCACCTGCGCAGATAACGCTGATTGCGATATAGCGGCCCCTTTGTGCCAAGCATCCCTCTGTGTGAATCCTTGCGACGGGGCATGTGACGACAATGAAGATTGTGCATTGTTGGTGGATTTATCACCCTCGTGCTCCTGTTCAGATGATTACCAAGACCTAGATGCCGATGGATTTTGTGAACCAGAATGCACCATCACCACGTGTACGGAAAATGCGTCTTGTTTCTATGAAAGCGGTTCCCCGGTTTGTTCATGCGATGCTGGGTACGAATTCGTTGGGTCAGAATGTTTGGATATCGATGGGTGCAGTGGCAGCCCTTGCGCGGATGGGGTGGTTTGTACCGATGTGGCAGCACCTGGGGATGGTTACGTCTGTGGCGATTGCCCCAATGGCTACGAAGGCACCGGAGACGTCTGCTCTATTGATTATAACGACGATTGCGCCAACAACCCTTGCGGGGCCGGCGGCACTTGCACCGATGAAGGCCTCAACAGCTTCTCGTGTACCTGTAACGAAGGATACACTGGGGGCGGTCTTCAAAATGCGTGTGCCGTGGATTACAGTGACGATTGTACGCCCGGGATTTGTGGGGCTGGCGGCTCGTGTACCGATGAAGGGTTGAATACGTATTCCTGCGCGTGTGCTGATGGCTATACGGGGGGGGGCGAGCAAGTGTCCTGCAGCGTGGACATGTTCGACGATTGTGCCAATAATGCATGTGGCGTTGGTGGGAGCTGTACAGATCAAGGCGTGAATACATTTTCCTGTGTCTGCAGCGATGGCTACACAGGTGGCGGCACTGACAGCCCATGCACCATTGATTATGGCGATGATTGCACAGCTGGGATTTGTGGCGCGGGTGGCTCGTGCACCGATACGGGCGTGAATGCGTACAGTTGTTCCTGTGCCAATGGTTATGCAGGGGGAGGGAACAATGCAGCGTGCACCATTGATTACAATGATGATTGCCCCTCCGGTATTTGTGGTGCGGGTGGCACCTGCAACGATATCGGCCTGAACACCTACAATTGCTCCTGCTTAAATGGGTACACTGGCGGGGGAACGAACAACCCTTGTTCTGTGGATTATTCCGATGACTGCAACAGTGGCATATGCGGTGCCGGTGGCAGTTGCGCCGATAGTGGTGTGAATGAATACACCTGTTCCTGCGACAGTGGCTACACCGGAGGCGGTGTAAACACCGCTTGCACCGTTGATTATTCCGATGACTGTAGTCCTAACCCATGCGCGAACAGTGGCGCTTGTAGCGACGAAGGGGTGAATTCCTTTAGCTGCGACTGCCCGACCGGTTACACCGGCAGTACATGCAGCCAATGCGATTCAGGCTATGTGTCAGTTGGCGGGGCCTGTGTGCTGGCTTGTACCAGCAACTCACAATGCAGCCAGGCTTCGGCGCCCATTTGTGATGTTTTTTCTGGGCTCTGTGAAGGGTGTAGCAGTCATCAACAATGTAGCGGACAGCAACCTTATTGTAGCGGTTCGGGAGCCTGTTGGGACCCTTGCAGCATGACCAACTGCCCAGGCTCGCAGCAATGTATCGTCGTTCAGGGCAACGGGTTAAACGTGACCACCAGCTGTGTGGAATGCCTGACAAACTTGGATTGCCCCCTTGATGAGGTCTGTGGCGCCGGAAACACATGTGAAGCGCCGCCGTGCTACAGTCACAGTGACTGTTTCGGTGCGACCCCTTATTGTTCCAATGGCAACTCGGGCGGTGGCGGCCCACACGAAGAAATTGATGACGATGTGCCCATTGGTGGTCCAAACGACGGGCAGGGCGACCCCCAAGGTGGTGGTTCCGGTCAGGGGCATCAAGGCCCCCAAGGCACCATTCAGGGTCCCAATGGACCTAATCCACCGGGTGTGTGCGTGGAGTGTTATTCGGGGACCCAATGTCCTAACTCGCAGCCCTACTGCTCTGGCGATTACGAATGCGTGGCTTGTATTACCAACAGCCAGTGCTCTGCGGCGAATCAGGCCTACCCGGTTTGTAATCAGAGTTCGAACACATGTGAAGGATGTACCAGCGACAGTGATTGCAGCATTAACTCTACGAGGAAAACCTGTAAAACGTCTAACAACACTTGCGTCGAATGTGTGACCTCGCAAGATTGTGCTCCGAATGAAACCTGTCACACGAACTACGGGGTATGTTTTCCGTATTTTGATGATAACGATCCAGATCGCCCTGATTTACCCTAGATTGGTGCCCGTTTGGTTGTGGCTACGCTGATGAAAAACGTCATTTTTCATGTTGATATGGATGCCTTTTTTGCGTCGGTTGAACAAAGAGACCGACCACAATTTAAGGGCAAACCGGTCATTGTGGGCGGACTGGGGCAGAGGGGTGTGGTCTCCGCTGCATCCTATGAGGCCCGCAGGTTTGGTGTGCACAGTGCACAACCGATGGTGAAAGCCAAACAGCTTTGTCCTCAGGGACACTTTTTATCACCCCGAATGAAATGTTACAGTGACATTAGTCGTGAGGTCATGACTGTCTTTCGAGATTTTTCTCCTTTGGTGGAGCCCCTCAGCGTTGATGAAGCATTTTTAGATATGTCAGGAACCGAAAAACTGTTTGGGATGCCCATGGATGCGGCCCAGCAGGTCAAGGATGCCATTTATGAAAAAACACAGCTGACCTGTTCCATTGGGGTGGCGCCCAACAAATTTTTGGCCAAACTCTCCAGCGAGTTGAACAAACCCAATGGCGTTACCGATTTTCTAAAACCAAATATCTCAGAGATTATCGCGCCTTTTCCGTTGAAAAAACTTTGGGGTGTTGGCCCAAAAACGCTCACGCAGTTAGAAAATCTGGGTTATTTTACTTTTGGCGATGTCCAACAGGCGTCACCTCAAACATTAACACATCACCTCGGTAAGCATGGGGCAGTGCTCCAAAGACTTGCCTGGGGTAAAGATGATCGTGAAGTGACCCCTGCTACCGAGCGTAAATCCATTGGCTCTGAAAATACCTTTAACCAAGATATTGTTGGACAAGATCGGGTCTGTGCCCACTTACGCAAGCAGTGTGGGGAAGTCGCGAAAGAGTTAAGGCGGAAGGGCTTTCGGGCGCAGGGGGTCCGCGTCAAAATTCGGTACTCTCAGGGCTTTAAAACCCAAACCGCGCAAATAAAAGCGTCTTCGAGCATTCAAGACGGTGCCACCCTTTATCAGGCCGCCATTCAAACTTTATCGCGGTTCAACTTGGACCAACCCATCCGATTGGTGGGCGTTGCGGCATTCGATTTTCTAATGAATGAAGGACAGACCCAAATGGCCTTGTTTGAGGAAACGCATCAAGCCGAACTGCAAGAAAAGAGAGAGCGCCTTGAGCACTTAGGTGATGCCATACAGCAAAAGTATGGCGATCACACCGTCCTTACCTAAACATCTTTAGATGGTTTTGTTGCGCCTGTTCCTCGTCACTGGTGTCTTATTGGTGACCATTTTGGACACTGACACAATCATAATTGTCGTTACATTTGTGGTGGTAGTTGGGATTGTTGGGGGGCCCGCCGAACAGTTCATCACAGTCCGCATCTGTTACACATTCCTTGCATTCTCCGGCAGTGGTGGAATTGTGACCAACAAGGCAATAGTTGTCGCTGTCATCGGAACAGTGTGCATCGATATAACAGTAGCCGGGAGCCAGCGACTCGCAAAGGCCATCGTTGCATGACCCATTCGTATTTATGAGGTCATCATTTTCGTTGTAGATGCAATGCTCGTGCTCGATACAGGCCACACAGTCGCCGAGGGTGTTGTTATCGCCATCGCAATAGGGCTTACCAGTATCGTTCATGCAATGAATCTCTTCGTAGCATTTACCAGAGGCCAAACCGCTGCAGCTTCCTTCAACACAGGCGTAGTCTGTGGACGCAGACGGCGTTTCTGCCCACTGATCGATGCATTGCTGATGGGAGGTGCAGGATGGGGTGAAACATTCATTGTTCTGATTGCATTCTTGGCCTTCGCTACAGTGTGAATCATCGAGGCACGCGGCATCGCAAGTGGTGTCATCGCCATAGGCGCTGTCTCCGGCCGTGTTGTACAAGCCGCCTTCACAAGTGATACATTCATGGGCGCTCACGAATTGGTTCTGCTCACACAAAATGGGCTCACAATCGTTGTTGATTAGTTCTGTACCTTCGGCGCATACACAATCGCTGGTTCCAGATGAATCATCGCAAACATAGTAAAGCCCACAGTTAGCGGTGGCGCAGGTAAGTTCACAAGTTAAGTTGTTGTCATTGTCTTGGTAGCCATTCGCGCAATCACAAGACAGCCCATTGCCATCACTGACGCAGGCCCCAGGCCCACAATCGATACCTTCACAAAGATCGACCATCACGCAGTTGCCGCCATCCAATGCATAGCCTGCGTCACAGAGAGATGCCTCGGCGCCACCATCATTGGCCGCACCGAGTGCGGAACCTGCATCGGTTGGAACCACCGGGGGAGGGGGCTCGGATTCACCTGCATCGACAGCTGGCTCAGGCGGATTGACGACGGGCGTTCCACTGTCTGTAGAATTATCGGTCATATCGGATTCAGCGCCAGAATCATTGGCCAGCGTTTCAGAAACTTGTTCTTCAGGGTCAGACTCTCTGGGAACGGTATCGGGCAAGCTGCAGCCCCAAAGAATGAGCGAAAGTGTCGTAGTGAGAAATATGTTTTTTGAAAGCATAGACCCTCTTGATTGAATGGGAAGCTACGGATGGGTGAAGTAGAACAACTGCGATATTATCATATTTTCGCGATTCGGTCTCGTCTAAAGCAGCCTCCCACAGCCCAATTTTTAAGTTTAAACGGCTGGTTAGAAGGGAAGTGTTGAACATCGAACCCAAAAACATGCTATATTTAATAGGTTACTCTCCCATCGCCCTTAAAACGTGCCCGTACGGGCCAATGGAAATGATATGATTCGAAGCACTGTATTGGGTTTTATGACTCTTTTTTTGATCGCCGGCTGTCCATTGCCAGAGCCTGTGGAGCCTCCCACGCCTCCTGCGCCCACACAAACTACAGCAGATGCTGGTGGCATCAACTCACAAACACCGCCAGGTCCGATGGCTGATGCGGGCAGCGCACCTCACCCCAGTGCTGACGCGGGGCAAGGAATTGAGCCTCCCCCTGATGCACAGGGGGATGCGGGACAGGCGGTTCCCGCGGTGTCACAAGATGCCGGCATGGGCGCGGCGGTGGTCATCGATGAAATGGATGGCGGTGAATCCGCTGCTGTGACGATGCTCGATGCGGGGGGCGCCACAGGAAACAACGGTGCCACAAACGATGCGGGGAGTGACGAAACTTTAACTTGTGCTGATGGCTTTACCGCAGATGCGGGAGGGTGCAGCAATGTGAACGATTGTGAGGGGGTCAATTGTAACAATGGTGCCTGTGTTGATGGGATCGATACTTACCTTTGTGCCTGCGATAACGGATATTCCGGAACGCATTGTGAAACCAATATTGATGATTGCCTGGGTGTGAATTGTAACGATGGCACCTGTGTTGATGGACTCGATACCTATACCTGTGCGTGCGATACTGGGTTTACCGGGGCGCATTGTGAAACCAATATCGATGATTGTTTTGGGGTTGATTGTGGCCCCGGCACGTGCGTGGATTTGGTGGATGACTTCGAATGCGATTGTTCCGACGGCTATCAGGATAATGACGACAATGGGTCCTGCGAGTTGGCATGTGGGACCGTTAATTGTGGGCAGTGCAACATGTGTGACGATTCTTCCGGTCAAGTGACCTGTGTTTGTTCGGGGGCTGCGGGGTGCCAATCAGCGGGAGAAACCTGTGCGCCAATTTATTGCGGGCTCAATGAATATGTCGATAACCACACCTGCGGGACTTGTGAAGGCGGCACTTACAATCTGGCGGGTGACAACGCTTTCACACAGCAAAATACCACTTGTGACGAAGCATGTTTGGTGGATGCCCATTGCGGTACCAACGGCCCCTACCAGGTTTGTACCAATAACATTTGTGTCGGGTGCGCGGACCATGGCGATTGTTCAGGCTCCCGCCCTTATTGCTCCAACAACAACAGTGGCAATGGACAGCAAGAACAAGACAACGATATGCCTCAGGGTGGAGACAACCAAGAGGGGCAGCCAGGAGGCAGTGGTCCCGCGGGTTCGGCGGACATTAATGTACCCGGTGGCGGTACCAACGATAATGATATCTGTGTGGAATGTGTGACTAACAACCATTGTCCTAGTATTACGGGTTTGCCGTACTGTAATGATAATGAATGCGAGTGCGAGTACGACTCGGATTGTGATGTGATCTCCGGCTTCGGCAATGGTGATTGTATTAATGGTTCCTGCAGATAACCGCTTAGAAACAGTAGTATAGGGTATGGCCGCCCCCAAATATTTGGGTTTGCAGACCCACACATTGCTGGTAGGATCCGAACATGACTTTACCGCAACTCGAATTCGAACAGCGCTATTTTGTGACGCCCGATGGAACCAAGATCGGGTACCAAGTGTTCGGCAACCCCAAAGGCCAACCGGTTTTATTGGCCAACGGCTTGGGGGGAAGCTACTTGGCGTATTGTTTTTTGATCGACCACTTCAAAGACAAGTTTCGATTTTACTGTTGGGATTACCGCGGTGTTTATTCCTCGGGCGAGCCCATGGGAGGAGATGACAGTCTCCATATTCAGAACCATGCTGACGATGCAGTGGCGCTCTTAGACCACGAAAAACTCGATAAGGTCTTTGCGTTTGGTTGGTCCATGGGCGTGCAGGTTTTGGTTGAAATGTGTCGCCACCATGGCGATCGTTTTGACAATTTGGTGTTGCACAATGGGGTGGCCGGCAAAGCATTTCATACGCTCAAAGGGGCGACGGTGACGGCACCCGCGGCTAAGAAACTCTTAAAGGTTTCCCAAAGACTCACCCGTGTGTCTCGTTTTGTGGTGGATAAATTGGCCGGCTCTGAACTCTTCGTGCGTACCATCATTAAGGCAGGTATTGCCCATCGCGACCTCGACAAAGATGTTTTCAATGCCATCGCGGCGCGATTTAAAGAACTCGACATGGGCCGTTATGCCAAACAACTGCTTTTACTTGATGAGCATGATGCCCGAGACGTGTTGCCCACCATTTACTGTCCTGTGTTGTTGGTGCAGGGCACGCATGACCCCATGACGCCGTTGTCTGAGGCACAAATTATGGTCGATGCCATCCCCAATGGTCAATTGGTGTCCTTGCAGGGGGGGTCTCATTACGCCGCGGTGGAGTTCCCGGAGTTGATGAATGACCATGTTGGACAGTTCTGGCTGCCCAGGCTGCATTGGTCTGTTCAAGCCGCATCCGCTTAGGTTGGAATGAACCGCAGAAGGAAATCCCATGAGTGAATATTTAGACTGTGTTGAAGTTGGTCCCCGAGAGGATGCAAAAAGTTCAGTGATTTGGTTGCATGGTCTGGGTGCGAATGGCCATGACTTCGAGCCCATTGTGCCCCTGCTTGAAATGAACAACACACGTTTTGTCTTTCCTCATGCTCCGGTGATGCCCGTGACCATCAACATGGGTATGACCATGCCCGCGTGGTATGACATTCTCACCATGGATGAATCTCCCGACCGGGAGCCCCCTGGGCACATCCGGGCCTCTGCCGAAAAAATTGAAGCGCTGCTCCAACGAGAAAAGCAAAGGGGCATTGCCGCCGAAAATATTGTGTTGGCCGGTTTTTCGCAGGGTGGGGCCATGGCCCTACATACGGGTTTGCGCCATCAAGAGACCTTGGCTGGGATCATGGTACTTTCTGCCTATTTGGTGTTGCCCTCAGAGCTGGCGTCTGCCGTGAGTGATGCCAATTCCGCAACCGCCATGCTGTTTTGCCATGGCACCCACGACCCCATGGTCCCTTGTCGCCGGGGCAAAGCAGGGATGGAGGCAGTGACGGCCCTAAACCCTCAACGCCCTGTAATTTGGGAAGAATTTCCAATGGGACACGAGGTTTGCCCACCGGAGCTCGGGGTCATCAAAGCGTGGCTCCATGCACGCTTAGTTAAATAGCTTCCTATTAAAGTTCATGTGAGGCCGTTTTTTCGGAACGGTGTCTTGGCCATGGTACAAATCACCCTTGCGGGCCCAGTTGAGGTCCCACGCAGGAGAGGATCGTTTTGGCGAACGTTGGCAGCTTGGTCACCAGTGTAAAAGGTTTGAGTACGGCCATTAAAGACGTGGCTCGTTTTCGAGAAATCGTGGCAATTTTGGTGAAGCATGGTTTTGGCGCATTTGCCACGCGGATGCACCTCACCGATACCGTGGGCATCAAAAACTTGATGGCCTACACCGATGAAAACGACCAGCTCTACACCATGGCCCAACGAATTCGCATGGCTTTTGAAGAGCTGGGCCCCACCTTTGTAAAGTTAGGCCAAATCCTTTCGACTCGAGGCGATTTACTTCCAGCAGACATCATCGAGGAGTTACAACACCTCCAAGACAATGTGCCGGTGCTGTCCATTGCTGAAGTGACCCGGCAAGTAGAGCGAGAACTGGGATGCGCCATTCAAGATGTGTTTGCCGAATTTGATGAAACGCCTTTGGCCTCTGCTTCTATCGCTCAAGTGCACAAGGCCAAACTTTTGCATGAAACCGCTGATGTGGTGGTGAAAGTACAGCGACCGAATATTTTGGTTCGTTTGGACAGTGACCTGAACATCCTTCACTTTCTTGCTCGGCAGGCGGAAAAAAATGTGCCCGATTTAGCCATGATGGATCCCATTGGCGTCATTACTGAGTTTGATGCGGCCATGCGTAAAGAACTGAACTTTGATAATGAACGAAGGAACATCGCGCAGTTTCAAAGGAACTTCCACGACGTTGAGGGAATCAGTGTCCCGCGTGTTTACGACAAAGTCTGTACCTCACAGATGTTGGTCATGGACTTCATTCACGGCGTCAAAATCACCAAGGCGCAATCCACCTATGGCATAGACCCTTACGACTTGGCGCCGCGCATGATGCAGGCGCTCTTTCAAATGATTTTGGTGGACGGTTTTTTCCATGGCGATATGCACCCTGGCAATGTTTTGGTGCGTGAAGATGGTGAAACTTTTCTCATCGATTTCGGTCTGGTGGGACGGCTCACCCACGCCCAAAGAGAACAAATCTTAGATATTTTGGTCGGTGTGTCGCAACAGGATTACCAGTTGGTGGCCCGTGTGTTTTTCGAATTGGG
>MDTD01172254.1_pt1 | contig 11419 bp, 7 predicted proteins | sample 811221 | NCBI WGS metagenome assembly MDTD01 (sample SAMN05326646, study PRJNA326480) | marine metagenome | isolation source: seawater | place: Pacific Ocean: South West | collected 2011
CCTCATTATATGTTGGTATAATTAATCCTATATTTTGCATTAAATTTATTTGAGATCTAATAACAAATCTACCAACCTATTTATAACATCGTTTTTAAGTAGTCTTGTAGGCAACCCAATAAAAAAACCTCTTTTTTCGATCTCTTCAGAATTTTTTAAGTATTTTTTATTATATTTAATTTTATGTAATTTGACACAGGGTTGATTAACAAAATTTCCACTAATTATTGGCCTTGTTTCAATCTTATTTTTTTCTAAATATTTTAAAAAATTTTTTTTTTTTTTTAAATACTTCGAATTTACTAAAAGCGGAAGACTAAACCAGCTCGGATTTAAATTTTTAGTTGCCTCGAAGAAACTATATTGATTATTCCATTTACTGGAATTTTTCATTTTTTTAACTATTTTTTCCCTATTTTTTTTTCTGATATTAATCATTAATTTTAATCTTTTTAATTGATTTATACCTATAGCAGCTGAAACTTCTAATGGTCTTAGATTAAAACCTTGATTTATGAAATTGAAAGTATTTTTTGTTTTTTTTATTTCCCGGTCCCAACCATGTGATCTTAGAGTTTGTAAAAGTTTAAAATCTTTATAATTTTTACAAACAATCATGCCACCTTCACCAGCTGTAAGTTGATGAGAGTAGTAAAAAGAAAATGTAGAAAAGTCGCCAAAGGTTCCTAGCAGTTTGTTTTTATATGAAGATCCGAAAGACTCACAATTATCTTCTATTAAATAAAGATTTTTTTTTTTAGAAAATGACTTTATTTTATCTATTTCAGAGCAATTTCCTAAAACATTGATTATCATGATAGCTTTGGTCTTTTTGGTTACATTTTTTTTTATCTCCATAAAACTCATTGAAAAATTTTTTAAATCTACATCAACAAATTTGGGAATAAGTCCAGCTTGATATATCGGCCACAAAGAGGTAGACCAGCATACTGCTGGTACTAGGCATTCGTCACCTCTTTTTAATCTATTATCTTTTTTTGGATTAATTAATGCAAACATAGCTAATAAATTTGCTGAAGAACCAGAGTTTACCATTAAACAATATTTCGAATTTATAAATTTTGAGAACTTTCTCTCAAATTCTTTAGTTTTTAATCCCATTGTCAATTTTTGACTTTTGATTATTTTTACAGCTTCAGAGATATCGCTTTTGTTAAATGCATTTTCTAAAAGTGGATAATTAAATTTCATTTAAATATTTTTATATATTTGAAAAATCTATAATACCATTATTGAATTTAATTTCGGTACCGTCGCAAATAATAAAATCATCACTGAGTTCAATTTTTTTGTGATTAGTTGGATGGCGCATTATAGGATTTCCATCATATTTATTTTTTTTTTCAAGTATTGTTATTTCTCCATAAAGTTCATATCGTGTAAATGGTAAACCATCTCTATAAATAATTTTAGCTTTCGAATTTTTAAAATGACTATTTTTTAAAATTGGAAACCCTTTATGAAGTATTCTATTCCTAGTAATCTTATTAGAAAATTCATACGATGGCTCCATAATTATAACGTATTTTGATGAGACTCTGATCATTTCATCAATTATTTTTTTTGCTAGCAGCGGAACTTGTTCAATGCAAAATTGTGTATAAGATACATCAAACGAATTATCCTCATATGGAATATTTGATGCATCACAAGCAACAAAATGATTAATTTTAGCGCCTTTTTCTTTTAAAAATGCTTTACCATGCTTAAGTCTATTTGGTGACAATTCAAGTGCAGAAATAAAATTCAGACCATTTGTTTTTTTTATTATCGGATAAAGTGTCGTCAATTCACCAGCTCCAACTTCAATTAAAGATTTTAGATTGTGATGATTGCAAAATTTTGAAACTATATTTATCGGGGGGTCAATAGACCTGCCACCTCTTATTAAATAAATTTTATTTTCATGATGATTAAATGCTGTATAATTTTCTCTCTTTTGGGTTCCACCTTTTGTAATGCCCATGTTTTCATGATCATAAAAATAATCAATGTAAGATCCAGCGATTTTTTCATATTTTGCTTTTACATTTTCAACTGCTCTTTCTTTATCATAGACAATTTTTTTTTTTAAAAATATATTTAAAAAATTAATTAAATATCTCTTAACAATTAACTTAAATATTCTATAAAAACTAAAATTATTCAAATATCGTATTTCCTCATTCAATGGGTCTTTTACTAATTCATCAAAACCAATTTCATTGGTCTCATTTAAAAACTGTTTATCTATTAGTGCTTGCTTTATGTCCATATTTCTAATTGTGTAATTCTTAATGACAAAATTTTAAAAACCTAAATTTACTTATTATTTTTATGAAAGCAATAAGTAAAATTTTTAAGGTATATATATTTATGGATATTAAAAATAGTTAATTTAAATCATTTGAAATAAAATTCTTTAAATTATTTAAAATTATAGTATTTGAAGAAACTTTAAAGTGAGCTCCATCTATAAATAATTTTTCATAATAATTTTTACCACATTTGCCATCAGGGCATATAAATAAAAATGTATCAAAAGTATTAATATTAAAATTATTTTTAAGTAGATTGAATTTTATAAAATCTTGATTTTTAATTTTTTCATACTCGTTTAGTGAGTTTAATTTATTAAAAGTATTTATATTTGGATGAGGGTATATCAATATTATTTTTGTATCTTTTGGAAGAAGTTCAAAAATTTCGGTGAGTTTATTTTTATTATAATTACCAATAGTTAAGGAAATAACAAAAAATTTATTCTTAAAATTCGCAGAAATTTTCTTAAAACTATTAATAATAATCTTCGATTTATTATTACAATTTGTACCAATATTTTCAGCAACGTAACAGTTTTCAAATCTAGATTTATATACAGTCGATTTGTCCATTAACATACTAAAAGCAGGTACAATATGATCACCAAAACTATTACCAGCTATAAAAAATAAATTTTCATTTCCTTTATCTACTATACAATTAACACCTCTAGAAAATGAAAAATTTTCATAACTATTGCTGCATCTATCAAATGGCAATATCCAATTATCATTAATATTATCTTTTATACCAGGTATATTAAAACTTCTTACAATAGGATAAAATTTAATTACATTTTGATATAAAAAATTCCTAGTCTTGTCTAAGAAAGTAATATTATTAAATAAAAGAATTGTTGAAAAAGACGCTATTATACTAATTGATTTAATAAAAAAAAGTATATTTTTATTTTCTTTACTTTTTTTATTAAATTTAATCTCAATATATTTATAACTCAATTGTGAAATTATTGTTGTTATAAAAAACGAAATTAAAAAATTTATTATGAAGTTTTGGCTATAAATTTTCAAAAATGAAATTATGGGAAGGTGCCATAAGAAAAAAGAAAATGATAAATTGCCATAATAAATAAAAATGTCATTTATTTTTGTTAAATTTTTTTTATCACTAAAAAAGATAGTAAAAGAAATGAATAAAACAGAAAAAATAATTATAGTTTTATAACTTAAATTAGGAAATCCAAAATTCAAAAAAAATAAAACAAAAAGAAAAATCAGTACTAAAAAATTAAAGCTTAACTTTTTTAATTTAAATTTTTCAATATTCAAAAGATATGCCAAAGATCCAAGAAAAAATTCCCAAAATCTTGAAAAACTTGAATAGTAATCAGATAATAACTTGCTATTTCCAAATAAAAAAAAATAAAATGATAATATTGATATTAAGATTAGTGTTATAGCTATAATGTTTCCATTCCTTTTGAAATTTACTAATTTACTTAATAAAGAAAATATTAACCCAACTAATATATAAAATTGAATTTCGTTACTTAATGACCAAGTATGTTGAAGCCATTTAATTTTATCATCAAAGTAATCGAGGTTTGGAGTAAAAATATAAAAAAAATTAGAAATTCCAAAGAATGAGGATATAGAAGAAAAAATTATTTGAATAAATTCGCCATCATTAAAGCTAACAAATGTAAAAAAGGCAATATTAAAAATAATTAAAAAAAAGATTAATCCAGGGTATATTCGTTTTATTCTTCTTAAAAAGTATTTAAATATATCAAACTTGTTATCTTTAATAGAATTAACAATAGAATTTGTAATTACATAACCAGAAATAACAAAAAAAATATCAACTCCAACATACAGGTATCTGAAAACTACCTGATCAAAATGAAAAAGAAATATTAGTATTACAGACAATCCTCTTAAAGACTGAATATCATTTCTTATATTTAATTTATCCACTAAGTATAAATATTACAGAAAGAAAAAAAAATAAACTAAGAAAAATGTTCAGCCTATTACTAATTAAAAAAACTAATACAATTCGATTATTTAATAGATATGATCCCAATCGATGGTGTATTTTCTAAAAACATGTATAGTTTACCGTCTTTAAAATTTATATCTCTTACTCTTTCAAATACTTCAACTCTTTCTAAGTCATTTATTTTTTTAACATCATTCACATTAAAAAAATATAAAGATTTATCTTTCATAGAACTTAACACATATTTGTTTTTTTCAATTTTTGTTATTTCTGAAATACCAATTGATGGAACGAATGCATGGATAGGTTCAACAAAACCATGCTCACTATGTGACTTATACAATGGATATTTTTTATACTTTTTTATATTGCCGGTAGCGTGCTTACCACCGTAGTGTTCTCCATAAGATGAAATTGCCCATCCAAAATTTAATAGATTACCTTTGTTAATATCATCAACTTCTATTAAATTTACTTCATCACCACCGAAAGGACCATGTTCAGTTTCTAGAACATAATTCTTTTCAATGTCATAATATAATCCTTGTGGGTTTCTATGGCCCATTGATATTATATTATAATTTGAATCATTTACATTTATTTTTAAGATTTTACCATTTACACTTTCTTTATCTTGAGAGAGATATCTTGCTCTATAATCTCCTATAGTTAATAAAATATGATCGTCATCAAAATTTACAATTCTTCCTCCAGAGGTGACCATACTAAATTCACCATCAATATTTTTTTCTTTTTTTTCTAATGAATAAACACACTCGTTTGAAGAAAATAATTTTTTAAATTTAATATTTTCATAATTAAAATCACCTACTAATAAGCTGGTATTCCAACAATCCTCCTCGATCTCATCTGTAAAAGAAATAAATATTTTTTCGTTATCTATGTACAAATCTTTTATTGAACCTTTTTTTATAAACTGATCAAATCCTATAAATTGATCTATGTTGTGCTTTATTTGTCTGATTTTACTAATTTTATCTAACCCCTCGGAATATCCTAAAACTCCTCTAGATGATAAAACAATTAAATTGTTTAAGTGGAAATCTAAATAGCCACTGCCAGCAAATTGTGTTGTGATACCAGCATAAAAACCATCAATCAGATAATAGTTTTTAAGCAATAAACCATTGCTCAACTCTTTTTCTGTAACCCTTTGTATCTCTATATTAGTTAAATTTTCTCTAAAAATTAATTCCAACTTGTTAGATAATGTTGTGATAGCATCAGATTGCTTATGTATATTTGCATCAAGCTTATCTATAGTAGCTTCATGTTGCTTGATAACTTTATAAGGAAAAATATATTTTTTAATTAAATATTGCTGATCATAACTTAATAGATCCGTAATAGCTGTCATTTTCTGTTTTCCAATAAATGAGTTTAGAATAACCCAAAAAGAGATTACGATTGCAATTAGTATTAATATTATAATTTTGTATTTTTTAGCTACTTGCATAATTGCATTAATTTAATAATTTTTTTTAACTGAATTCTATCAATTTACAAGCTATTTATAAATTTTAAACATGTCAACATGACGCTTTTTTAATCATACGATTTTTATACTAGTAGATTATAATATTAAATTTACTTATAAAAAAAACTTATTTATAAACAATAGGCTTAAATGAAATTAAAATTTTTTCAAAATGTTTAAAAAAAAAATTAAGTTTTTTTTAATTATTGTAGTTGCCTTTTTCACAATATTATTAATATCAATCAAATTTAATGTATTTAATTTAAATAAATACTATTATTTTAATCTACCAACTAAATTGAAGCTTATAGCTAAAAATGTAAATCAAAATTCAAAATCTGGCCAAGGATTTACTCATTTATTTAACAATTTATTTAATGACTATAATGTAAAATTTTTACCTAATACACAATTTATTGACTTAAATTTCAAAACAAAAAAAATTAATTTTGATGAAAGTTTTCAGATCACAAGCGATAAAATCGAATTTATTAATAAAACTGATCGAACACAAACTCATTTTTTAAGTTATTATTTTGATTTATATAATAATGATATAATACTTGCAGATTATGTTGGGAATATTTACTTTGTCAACCATGGTCAGATAATAAATGATGAAAATATAATCTTACCAAAAAAATTAAATTCTAATCTTAAAGTTGACAAAATACTTGATATTTTAATATATAAAAATGAACTATATGTTTCCTTTGCTAACATTATTGATGGCTGCTATAATTGGAACATATCAAAGTCTGAGATAAGCATAGACAATTTAGAATTTAGTAATATTTATTCCTCAAAAGAATGTACGAGTCAAAATTTTTACCAACCACATGGTGGAAGAATGCAAGCATATAATCATAAAGGTACATCTGGTATTTTATTTACAGTTGGGGCTAACTCCCCAGAAGTAAAAGACAATAATTCTATAGTAGGCAAAATACTTTTTATATCACTTGAGGATTTTCAAGTTTCAACATTTTCTGAAGGCCATAGAAATACGCAAGGATTATATGTTCACAACAACACAATTTTTTCAACTGAGCACGGACCTAAAGGTGGTGACGAAATTAACAAAATATTATTTGAAAAAAATTATGGATGGCCTTATGCCTCTTATGGTGAACCTTATGGAAGTAAAAGAAAAAAACCTGGATTTTTAAAAAGTCATATAGAATTTGGGTATGAAGAGCCTATGTACGTATTTTTGAAGGCAATTGGTATTTCAGAATTAATTTATATACCAGAGGAATTTTCACCATTCTGGGGTGAAAATCTACTTGTTTCATCCTTGTGGGGTCAATCTATTTATAGAATGAAGTTTGATAAGAATTTTAATAAAAATTTATTTTACGAAAAAATTTATATTGGACAAAGAATTAGAGATTTAAAGTATCACGAAAACAGTAGATCAATATTTTTGGCTCTTGAGGAAAATGGCGAATTGGCAATTATAAAAAGTAAATAAATAGTATTTATGTAATTTTTCTCATATTTTTTATTAAGATATCTTGGTGCGGTCAGAGAGACTCGAACTCTCATGGGCTCGGCCCACACGGCCCTCAACCGTGCCTGTCTACCAATTTCAGCATGACCGCTTTAATGCGTCAGATTAAATGAATGACAATTCTAATTCAAGTTGATAAGTTTTTGTAATGGAAATTTCTGCAGAAATAAAAAAAATTACCGATCCAATATACAAAAAAGTATCCTCCACTATTCCAGAAATGGAGTGGGCGTTGCATGCTCCTTATATTTATAAAATTAATAAATTAAAAAAAGAGAAGAACGCGGTCATTCTAGCTCACAATTATCAAACACCTGAAATTTATCATGGAATTTCCGATTTTTCTGCAGATTCTTTGGCCTTGGCTGTCGAGGCTTCAAAAACACAAGCTGACATAATTATAATGTGCGGTGTTCACTTTATGGCAGAAACGGCAAAACTAATGAGCCCAGATAAAAAAGTACTATTGCCCGATATGAGAGCTGGTTGCTCATTATCCTCCTCAATAACTGGAGAGGATGTAAGGAATTTAAAAAAACAATATCCAGGAGTGCCTGTTGTGTCATATGTAAATACATCTGCAGATGTAAAAGCAGAAACAGATGTTTGTTGTACTTCTGCAAATGCAGTTAAAATTGTAAATTCATTAAAAGTAAATAAAGTAATATTTTTACCAGATGATTATTTGGCAAAATATGTTGCCTCTCAAACCGATGTGGAAATAATCTCATGGAAAGGTACTTGTGAAGTCCACGAACAATTTAATGATGTAGAAATTAATGAGATTAGAAAGAACAATCCTGGAATAAAAATTATAGCTCACCCAGAATGCCCACCGGATGTTATTAGAGCCAGTGATTTTGCTGGATCAACGAGTGGGATGATTAAATATGTAAAAGATAATCAACCAGAGAAAGTAATGATGGTAACTGAGTGTTCAATGAGTGATAATGTTCAGGTTGATAATCCAAATGTTAAATTTATAAGACCATGCAACCTTTGTCCTCATATGAAAAAAATTACACTTCCCAAAATTCTTGATTGTTTAGAAAATGAATCGAACGAAATAATCATGGATAATACAACTATTGAAAAAGCTAGAAATTCTGTTGAGAGAATGGTTAAAATTGGTCGTTAGATCAATGAAGAAAATAAATCAAAAATATATACTGTCGGTGGTTAGAAAAGCTTTATTGGAAGACTTGTCTCCAAAAGGAGATTTAACAACTAAACTTATAACTAATAAAAATAAAATTGTTAAAGCAAAGATTATTGCAAAGCAAAATGGAGTTATATCTGGTTTGGATTTTTGCAAAACTGCTTTTAAAATTATAGGGAAAGAAACTATTTTTAAAAAAAAAGTAAAAGATGGTAATAAGATAAAACGTAATAAAGTTATTGCAGAAATTAAGGCTAAAACAAAAACTATTTTGAAAGCAGAAAGAACAGCACTAAATTTTCTTAATCATGCATCTGGAATTTCAACATTAACCAATAAATTTGTAAATAAAGTTAATAATAAAACAAAAATATGTTGTACAAGAAAAACAACACCCAATTTAAGATTGCTTGAAAAATATGCTGTAAGAAAAGGTGGTGGTTATAATCACAGATTTAATCTAAGTGATGAGATTTTAATTAAAGAAAATCATATTAGCTCCAGCGATAATTTAAAAAATTTATTAAATAATGCAATCAAAACAAAAAAAATAATCACAGTGGAAATAGAAAATATTAATCAACTTAAACAAATTTTAGGATATAAATTTAAAAGGATTTTATTTGATAATATGAGCCCTAAACAATTAAAAAAGTGTATTAAACTTTGTAAGAATAATTATGAAACTGAGTATTCAGGAAACGCTACATTAAAAAATATTAACAAGATTTCTAATACTGGTATTAAAAGAATATCTGTTGGATTAATAACTCATAGTGCTAAAAGTTTTGATACTAGTTTACTAATTTAATACTTATTTTTTTAATTCTGCTTGAGCTGCAGCAAGTCTAGCAATTGGAACTCTATATGGTGAACATGAAACATAATTAAGTCCAATTTTTGAGCACAAGTGTATACTTATTGGGTCTCCTCCATGCTCTCCACAAATACCGAGTTTAATTTTTTTATTTTGTTTTTTTCCTTTTAGAGTAGCTATTTCTATCAGATCACGCACCCCTTCATCAATTGATACAAAAGGATCTATATCAAAAATTTTATTTTCTAAATAATCATTTAAAAATTTTCCACTATCATCTCTGCTTATTCCAAAGGTAGTTTGAGTTAGATCATTTGTACCAAAACTAAAAAATTCCGCATGTTTTGCAATTTCATCAGCTTTTAATGCTGCCCTTGGTAGCTCAATCATTGTACCAACCAAAAAGTTTATTTTAGTTTTATTGTCATTTTGTACTTTTCTTGCCGTTGTAATTACAAGTTCTTTAAGTATTTTTATTTCAGCCTCTGTTGAAACTAAAGGTATCATTATCTCTGGAAAGGCAAATTTTATTTTTTTTCTTTTTAATTCTATTAGTGCTTCAAATATTGCCCTGCATTGCATTTCGTAAATTTCTGGAAATGAAATTCCAAGTCTACAACCCCTATGTCCAAGCATTGGATTTTGCTCATGAAGCTCCGTTATTCTTCCATTAATTTCATTTTTTGTTAATTTTAATGTATTTGCTATATCTAGTATTTCTTTTTCACTTTTTGGTAAAAATTCGTGTAAAGGAGGATCTAACAATCTAACTGTAACTGGTAAACCTTGCATAATTTTGAATATTTCAAAAAAGTCTTTCCTTTGATGAGGTAATAATTTTCCTAGCGCATTAGCCCTCTCATCCTTTGATTTTGATAATATCATTTGCCTCACTAATAATATTCTTTCCTCATCAAAAAACATATGTTCAGTTCTACATAATCCTATACCTTCTGCACCAAAGTCTCTGGCAACTTTGCTATCAAGTGGTGTTTCTGAATTTGTTCTAACTTTCAACTTTCTAAAACTATCTGCCCAAGTCATTAATTTTGAAAAATCACCAGAAATTTCAGGTTTCGCTGTTTTAACTTCACCAACAATTACTCTACCTGTTGATCCATCAATAGTAATTAAATCTCCCTCTTTAATTATTTGATTTTTCGTTTTAAAAATTTTTTTCTCATAATCTATTTCAATTTCACTCGTGCCTGAAACACACGGACGACCCATTCCTCTTGCTACAACTGCTGCATGGCTTGTCATTCCACCCCTTGCTGTAAGTATCCCATTCGCTGCATGCATACCATGGATATCTTCTGGCGATGTTTCTACTCTTACTAGTATTGTATTTTGCATCATTGAATTTAATCGTTCTGCTTCATCAGAAGTAAAAACAACTTTACCACTTGCTGCACCAGGTGATGCAGGCAATCCTTTGGCAATCACATATAATTTTTCTTTCTCATCTAGAGTGGGATGTAATAATGTATCTAAAGTATTTGGATCTAATCTCAAAATTGCTTCCTTCTTAGAAATCAATTTTTCTTTAACCATGTCTACAGCAATTTTTACAGCCGATTTTACAGTTCTTTTTCCAGATCTTGTTTGTAACATCCACAAAATTTTATTTTCTACCGTGAACTCAACATCTTGCATGTCTTTGTAGTGTCTTTCCAATCTTAATAATATTTTTTTAAGTTTTTTATAAACAGAAGGCATTGCTTCCTCCATTGACATCTTGTTATCATTGGAAGCTATTCTTGATTTTTTTGTTATGTGTTGTGGTGTTCTTGTTCCGGCAACAACATCTTCTCCCTGAGCGTTAATTAAATATTCACCATAAATATTTTTCGAACCATCAGATGGATTTCTGGTAAATACTACACCAGTTGCACAGTCGCTACCCATATTACCAAAAACCATTGATTGAACATTCACTGCAGTTCCCCATTCGTTGGGAATTTGATTTAATCTTCTATAAACTTTTGCCCTATGGCTTTCCCACGAAAGAAACACTGCGCTAACAGCTCCTATTAATTGTTCTTTTACATTTTGTGGAAATTCTTTTTTGGTTTTTTCCTTTACCACATTTTTGAAATCTTTAATTAGGTTATCCCAATCAGCTTCGTCTAAGTCTGTATCAAGAAG
>MDTD01171770.1_pt1 | contig 11418 bp, 8 predicted proteins | sample 811221 | NCBI WGS metagenome assembly MDTD01 (sample SAMN05326646, study PRJNA326480) | marine metagenome | isolation source: seawater | place: Pacific Ocean: South West | collected 2011
ATCTGTGTTTATAGCTAGTTTATTGGTGATAGCATTTATTTGGTCTTTAGGTGTAGTAGATGGTCTAGAAGGGTACGTTCAATCATACTTGAACCAAGTTTTTAATTATTTAATGCCCTTGGCAGATGACTCTGTTCGGATTGATCTAATTAAATTACTTGCACCTCTGTTTCCAGGCTATATGGGTATGTCATGGGCAGTAATGGTAGCTCTTAATGCTTCAATTGCAATGACAATTTTGACACGCACCAAACGAACGAAAAGACCAAAAATAAAAATTGCAGATCTTAATCTACCAGATTGGATGTCTTGGTTCTTTGTAATTGCCGCAATCATAGCGCTTCTTGGGGGAGGTGAAATGAAATTTCTTGGCCAAAACCTAGCTTTAATATTGGCAACGCCTTTTTTCTTTCTTGGGCTTGCAGTAGTTCACAACTTAGCACGCTATGTAGCTTTACCTGGATTATTATTGACCTCATTTTACCTGGTCTTAATACTATCTGGATGGATAGCATTGGCAGTTATGGCAGCCGGGATTATTGAGCAGTGGATTGGGTTGCGCCGCTACTTTGGACCAAAAAAAACCGAGACGTAATTAATGAGTTTAAAAAACGTTGCTAATAGCTATCGTAGGCAACCTTACTAAAAAAGGAGTGTGAAATGGAAGTCATTCTTTTAGAACGAATTGAAAAATTAGGGCAAATGGGCGACATAGTTTCCGTGAAGCCAGGATACGCAAGGAATTATCTATTACCAAAAGCAAAAGCTCTCCGTGCTACATCAGAAAATAGTAAGTATTTTGAAAACCGACGTGCTCAACTTGAAGCCACCAATCTCGAAAAGCGCGATGAAGCTAAAAAAGTTGGTAAGAAACTTAATGGTCACGTAGTAGTTTTAATTCGCCAAGCGGGCGAATCAGGTCAACTATACGGCTCAGTCAATGCCCGAGATATTACAAATCAAATAATTGATGCTGGTTTTAATATCAATCGGCAGCAAGTTGGTCTTCTTCAGCCTATAAAGTCCTTGGGTATTTACGAGGTAAAAATCTCTCTTCACCCTGAGGTTTCAGTCACTGTGACCGCAAATATTGCTCGCTCAGAGGAGGAGGCAAAAATCCAATCCGAAACTGGACATGCTGTCTTGTCAATAGAAGAAGAGGAGGCCGCAAAGGCAAAAATCAAGGCTGAAGAGGTTTTTGAAAAAGCTGAGGACGCTGAAGCTCTAGAAGCTGTGGAAGCACAAAATGAAAATACAGAAGTTGAAAAAGTTCAAATCAAAGTAACAGAATCTGAACAATCTATCGATCAGGATGGAATAAACACTGAAACCAAGAATGATAGTAAATGATACTTGAAATTAACGAATAATTAACGGCACCACAAAAACATGGCGCCGTTTTTTTATAGTTTTTCCGAGAAATTTACAAAGTGTCCCCGATATCCACATAATTCACAGAAAATTGTCAAAGACGTACAAATAAGATCTTTGTAGTTTCTTCAAATGTCTACAACTGCTTCACCTCCCCTTCTGAATGAGGCCATCAATGAAAATGGTGAAGATTCTAAGTCTGCCTTTCGAAAAATGCCTCATAACATTGAAGCCGAAAAATCACTGATTGGAGCAATTTTTGCAAATAACAAAGCTTATGAAAAGGTATCCGAATTTTTGTTGCCGGAACACTTTATCATTGCCCAACATGGCAAGATTTTTTCTGCTTGTGCCAATTTGATTGAAAAAGGACAAATAGCAAACCCTGTAACTTTAAAACGTCTTTTTGAAGAAGACGAGGGATTAATTGATATTGGTGGAACTGCTTACCTTGTAGATCTTGCCGAGAGCATGGTTTCCATTATTAATGCTGGAGAATATGGTCGAATTATATATGACCTCTATTTGAAGCGGTCCCTAATTGGCCTCGGCGAAGATGTTGTTAACCGTGCATATAGCGGTGATGTAGAGGACGAGGCAACTTTGCAAATTGAGTCGGCAGAACAAAGTCTCTACGACTTAGCAACCTCTGGAAATTATGAGGGTGGGTTTCAACCCTTTAAAACCTCTATTATAGCTGCTTTGGAAATGGCTGAGGGTGCGCACAAACGCGACGGAGCCTTGGCTGGTGTGGCATCCGGACTTGCTGATATGGATGGCTTATTAGGTGGGTTTCACCCCTCTGATTTATTAATTTTAGCCGGACGTCCCTCCATGGGCAAAACCGCGTTAGCTACAAATATTGCCTTTAATGCTGCTTATACCTATCACCGGACAGGCGGAGATCAAGGTGCTGTAGTTGGTTTTTTTTCTCTTGAAATGTCAGCTGAGCAGTTAGCAACACGCATTATCTCTGAACAAACTCAAATCTCATCTGACAGTATTAGAAAAGGTAAGGTCACAGCACCAGAATTTAACAGACTTGTGGGAGGTAGCCAAGCTCTGCATGATATACCTCTTTTTATTGATGATACACCAGCACTGACTGTAAGCGCTCTAAGAACTAGAGCAAGACGGCTTAAACGCCAGCATAATTTAGGCCTGATTGTAGTTGATTATTTACAATTGATCACAAGCACCAACTCATCTAGGAATGACGGCCGCGTTCAAGAAGTTTCAGAAATAACACGCGGACTTAAGACATTAGCCAAAGATTTGAATCTACCAGTGGTTGCATTATCACAATTGTCTCGTGCAGTAGAGCAAAGGGAAGATAAAAGACCTATGCTATCTGACCTCAGAGAGTCGGGGTCTATAGAGCAGGATGCGGATGTAGTTATGTTCATTTTTCGTGAAGAGTATTACCTGGAACGCAAGTCTGCTACTCAACATGAAAATGAAAGCGATGAGAAATTTCACTTACGACAACAACGTATCGACGAAAGAATCGAAAAGGTTCGCAATATTGCCGAAGTCATCGTCGCAAAACAACGTCACGGGCCCGTGGGTACTATTGAGCTACAATTTTCAGGAAAGTATACTCGCTTCAGCGATTTGGAGAGAGTACATCAACCTCCTTATTGATTCTCTATGGAAACTATTGACACAAAAACTGGCATTTTAACCATTAACCTAGCAGAACTGGGGCGTAATTGGCGACGTCTAAAGAGTCGCATGAATTTTGCAGATTGTGGAGCCTCGATCAAAGCGGATGCTTATGGTCTTGGTGGAGATAAAGCAATTGTTAAACTGTGCAAGATGGGGTGTAAAGAATTCTTTGTTGCTCTAGTTGACGAGGGTATTTCACTTAGAAAAGCATTACAAAGAAAATCACTAGACGCAAATATTCATGTTCTGGGAGGTCCAATGAATATTTCAGAAACACTTGTTGAATATAACCTGATACCTGTTTTGAATTCCCTGCAAGATATGCAATATTGGAAAAAGAAACATCCTCAAGCACTGGCAGATGTCCACATTGACACAGGAATGTCACGATTAGGATTATCACCTAATGATGTTCAACTTTTGAGAACGGAAAGCGAGAAAATTAAGGGCTTAAATATTTGTTTTGTAATGAGTCACTTAGCTTGCTCAGAAGACGCTAATGCTGAAATGAATACAAAGCAACTTAGAAGCTTTCGTGATGCCTTATCTATTTTTCCAAATTGTAAAGCATCATTAGCCAATTCATCGGGAATTTTTTTGGGTGATAAATACCATTTCGACTTAGCCCGACCAGGAGCATCCTTGTATGGCGTTAACCCTACCCCTGGTAAATTTAATCCAATGTCTGGAGTTATAAGACTTCAAGGAAAAATATTGCAAGTCAGAGAAATTAATGCACCTCAGACAGTCGGTTATGGTGCCACATTTCAAGCAAAGAAAAAATTGAAGCTTGCAACTGTTGGAGTGGGTTATGCCGATGGTTATCTGAGGTCGTTAAGCAACAAAGGTGTAGGATATATAAATGAAATTCCAGTTCCACTTGTAGGGCGTGTTTCGATGGATTTAATCACTTTTGATGTAAGCGAGATTTCCGAACAGTTGGCTTATCCCGGCGGACTAATCGATTTGATTGGCCCAAATAACCCCATTGATGATATAGCTATTTCTGCCGATACCATTGGCTACGAAATACTTACCTCACTGGGTTCTAGATATGATCGAATTTACATTGATGACTTATAAAAAGATATTATCCAAATGGTTTAAACAGCAATATTAACCTAGGCAACACTGTCAAAGATGCCATTAAAGCAATAAACATTGCTGTCCCAGTTAGTATACCAAAGTAAATTGTTGGGATAAAGTTTGACATTACCAGAATTGAAAAACCAAAAATTATTGTAATAGTTGTATAAAAAACAGCTTTACCAATATTTGCGTGACATATGTGCAAAGTTTTTTGATAGTCACCCGTCTTAGCATATTCCTCCCTAAAGCGGTAAATGTAGTGGATACCATTATCAACCGCAATACCAATGGTAATTGCAGCAATTGTAATAGTCATCAAGTCCATTGGAATTTTCACCCAACCCATAATACCTAATACGACTATGGCACCCAGCAGGTTGGGCAAAATGCCGATTACAGCCAAAGTGAATGAACGAAACAAAACTAAAAACATTATGCCAATGCCCAGCATAACAACCCCGATAGACTTAATTTGGGAAGAAAATAAACTCTGCAACATGTTGTTGTACAAAACTAGTAAACCACTCACCGTAACTTCATCAATTAGGAATTTGTAATCTGATAATTGTTTAAAATCATTTTGCTTCCCTATGTCGCTTCGTATTTTATCTAACAATTCTTTTCGACGTAAATTTGGTTTTGTGTCTAAAACACGGGCAATTATTCTTGCTTCGTTATTCTCAATTGATATGTACGAATTTATGAGACTGTTTTTTACAACATCCGGAACTTTATTGTACAAAATTGCCAAATCCAAACCGTCGAGTTCTTTTCCAACTATTTTTTCTACAACCCTCACCGAATTCGCAAGTGAGAGCACTTTGCCTATTTCAGGCAATCCATCCAAATAATCATGTGCTTTTTTTATGATTTGGATTTTAGTAGGAGTAAACCATAATTCGGGCTGTGTGCGCAGAGCTTCTATGAATGAACGTTCCTCACGAATTTCTTGCTCAGTCATCTCTGCAAGATCTTCTTCAGAGAGGTCTTCGATATCATCTTCTAGTTTTATCAATATTTCTACAGGAGTAGTTCCCCCAAGCTTTTCATCAATTAATTTTAAACCCTGGTAAATTTCAGTTTTTTCACTAAAGTAATTGATAAAACTATTTTCAACTCTTAGCATTGAGACCCCAGCAAAGCTGAGAACACTAATAGCAACCGCAAAAAATAAAATCTTATTTCCGTGAAACTCTGTCAGACGCGCCAAATGTTCTGGTAGAGTAAATCGCAATTCTTTAATTGAATTTACACTTGATTTCTTTCCCAAAATTAACAACAAACATGGAAATAATAAAAATGAAGTTAAAAAAGTCACTATCAATCCCGCGCTCATCATCAACCCAAAATCAATAACGGGTTTGATTTCACTGACTACCAAAGAACCAAAACCAATAATTGTTGTTAAGGCTGTGTAAAGGCAAGGTTTTACCATTTTATGGATGGTCAAGCGAACAAGTTCCGTTTGCTCTTTCTTTGGATTATTTATTTCAAAGTGCAAGTAGCGAACGATCAAATGAATATTCATCGAAATAGTGATTATCAGCATTAAAGCAATGAAGTTTGAAGAAATCACGGTTACCATCCAACCAACAAAACCCAACAAACCTATCATTATCAAACCAGCGTAAAAACAGCTAAGAAGGGGAAGTAAAATCCATCTCAAATCTCGAAAAATAACAGTTAGGATTATTATGAGAAAAGCGACAACACCAATTCCAAACGTAGTAAGATCACCTCTTACAAAAGTAACCATATCGTCAGTGATCATTGGCAACCCACCCAAATAAAGTTCTCCAAACTGGCGATAAGGTGCAATAGTCTCTCTAATTTTGACTATATCCCTATGGCGTTGTTGACTCATTTCATCACGCACAGAACTATATTTAATAGAAATTTGTTCCAGACTCGCCTTTTCATTCTCTGAAAGACCAATCTCGCGATTCTTCTGTCTCAGTTCACTTCGTGACTTGAGTAAACGGTCATATTCTGTATTCGGCGCCATCTCAAGAAGTAAGGCAGTGGTGTCCGCTTCTTTATTGATTATTAGATTTTGATAAATAGGACTATTAATTAACTCTTCTTTGGCCTTTTTTTGATTAACATTGGGATGCACCAAATTTGGCATATCCCTAAGCATTTCCTGAATATCAACATTAGAGCTACTAAATAATGGGGCATCAACAATGGAGAATACCGTTTGAACATTAGTTATTTTTTTTAATTCATCTCGCAATTGCTTGATATGGCCAATGGTCGCATCTGAAAAAAGTTCTGATTTTGGCGAAAACGTAACAATAAGCAAATCTCTGCTTGGATACCTCTCATCAATATTCCTAAATACATTTAAATCCATATCTTCTTCCAATAGGAGTGTGTCAGCAGATGCATCTAACTTGAAGTCCTTGGCATGGTATCCAAAAAAAACGAGCAGGGAGAGAAGTATAGCTAAAACCAGTTTGGGGTTTCCCAGAACGATTAGGTTATAAGCTTTTGCTATATGCGATGTCATTTCTTTCTCCAAGCCAATCAGTTTCGAGGGAAAATCGTAGCACCATTTGACCACCAACGAAAAGGATGTAGTTTTATCTAAAAAACAAGCTATTCAATGAACTTTTACTTTGTGGTCTTAATCATTTATGCACAAACAAAGCTTTTTAATTGATAACAACTCATCTTTTACAGGCAATTTTCCTCGTTTCAGAGAGTAAAAGAAAAGCCCAAATACTGCGCTCAGTATTTGTCTCGTTATTAAGATGACTCCAAGAGTATCAATTTAGTGTGAAATTTTGATGCAGTTTTTAGATTTTTCCTATTTGCTTTTTCATAAAAAACAGCTTCTTAATAACGGAATTTAGGTTAAGAAAGAATCTCATTTCATAGTTTTTTTTTAGAAAAACAACCTTTTTTGTTGCCTTGTTCATCATGGAAAGAAAGTCAAATATTTTTTAAAGCGCTGCTAACTTGTCACAGCATAGGGAATCCCGTAAATCAAGAATCTTACCATTAGAGAGCCAGGTCCATTTCTTAACATGCAAGGAAATACTGCTAGTGGCTAAAAAATCAGTGCAATATGTTTGCCAAGACTGCGGGAGCGTTAGTCCCAAATGGAGTGGACGCTGTGACAATTGTAATTCTTGGAATACGTTAGTTGAGGAGGATAGTCTTGATCAATTAACTAAGGGTATAGATATCCGTCACGGTCGTAAGTTAAATTTTTCCAACATGCAGGGTGAAAGCAAGTTACCATCACAACGAAGAACGGGGATTATAGAATTTGATCGTGTATGTGGTGGCGGACTAGTCCCAGGATCAGCTCTTTTATTAGGTGGTGACCCAGGAATTGGTAAATCCACCATTCTATTGCAAGCAATTGCTGCTCTCTCAGCCAAATACTCTGTCGCATATATCTCAGGTGAGGAAGCAACCGAACAATTACGAATACGCGCAGAACGTCTTGGTCTCGAAAAAACTGCTGCAAAACTTGCTTCTAGCACGTCAATTCGTGACATTGCAGCCTCCCTAAATGGTAAAAAGGCGCCCAAAGTAGTTGTTATAGACTCGATACAAACAATGTTCATTGATAGCTTAGACTCTGCACCAGGAACAGTTTCACAAGTCCGCGCATCTGCTCAAGAGCTAATCCGCTTAGCGAAACGGCGCGGTTTTTGCGTTATTTTAGTTGGGCATGTCACAAAAGATGGACAAATAGCTGGTCCTCGAGTGATGGAACATATGGTTGATACAGTTTTATATTTTGAAGGCGAACGTAGTCACCAATTCCGTATATTGCGGACAGTTAAAAATCGATTTGGTCCTACGAATGAAATTGGCGTTTTCGAAATGACAGATAAAGGACTTGTCGAAGTAAAAAATCCATCAATACTTTTTTTATCAAATCATGATGTTGATACCAATGGAGCTGTCATTTTCCCGGGCATCGAGGGATCTAGAACCATACTGGTCGAATTACAAACTTTGATAGCCCCATCACCACTTGGGACGCCACGGCGAGCTGTCGTAGGCTGGGATTCAGCGCGCCTTTCAATGATATTAGCAGTTTTAGAGACAAGATGTGGCCTTAACATAAACAATAAAGATGTATATCTTAATGTCTCTGGTGGCTTTCGGATTACCGAACCAGCTGCGGATCTTGCAGTAGCGGCTGCCTTAGCATCTTCAATGAGTGACCTTGCAGTGCCACCCGAAACAATAGTTTTCGGTGAGATTAGCCTTTCAGGTGAAGTGCGACCAGTAACGCACATGGACAACCGACTGAAAGAGGCTGAAAAATTAGGTTTTAAACATGCAATTATTCCAAAAAGTCGAACCAAAGATCTTGAGGGAAAGGCCGAGTTTGGATTAAAAATTCGCAAAATTGGTCATCTATCAGAACTTCTAGCTTTATTTAATAGTACTTGCGACCAATCAAAGGTGATAAACCTATTAAAGGAAGAGCCAAATGGATAATCTGCCTGTCAATATTACTGATTTAATTGTGGTAATTGTAGTCTTGGTATCGGCATTTTTAGCTTATGCGAGAGGTTTTGTTCACGAGATATTATCTGTAGCGGGCTGGATAGGTGGTGGTCTGACAACATTATACTCTTTCCCTTATTTTAAGTCCTATTCCCGTGAACTCATATCAATTGAGCTTGTAGCTGACATATTAACTTGTGTTGTGATCTTCGTTTTATCCCTATCCATTCTCTCACTATTAACAAAAGTAATTTCAAGCAGTGTTCAAAAAAGTGCCCTTAGTCCAATTGATCGCTCTTTAGGATTTCTATTTGGTATCGCTCGCGGCGGCCTTTTAATTTGCCTTATTTTCATTGCAATTGAATGGATGATACCTAATGTTGGTCAACCAACATGGTTTAAAAATGCTCGTAGTATGCCATTGATAAAAACTTGTTCAGAATTTATGTACACACTTTTGCCAATTAATGTCGCAGATGCTACCAAGCTAAACACAAATCAAAACGAGAAATTACAAAACCAAAAACTTTTTAAAGATTTGATTGCACCAAGTCTTCGTGGCTCTGACTCCAAAGCTCTTGAAGGTTATGGAAAAAAAATCCGTAATGAAATGGAACGCCTAATAGAGAGCAATTCACAATGAAAACTGGCAACAAAAACTATGTCCGATTCCATCTATTCAATCAGAATAAAATCTTTAGTTTATTATAATGATCATATTTAATGATAAATGGAGTTTTTTATTTTATATTACCATATTGACGTTATGGCCCAAACAAAGCATTGCCTTTACACTCTTCAGCATGAAGGACAGGAGAATTACATTAAAACCAGCCAATATTATTAAAAAATCTATTTTTGCAGTAGTTTTATAATTCTCCACATTGACCCCGAGATGGGTTCCATCTCCTAAAAATTCCTTTTAAAAACACGAGCTATAAAATGACCAAACGACGATTACAGGGACGCATTGCACTTATTACAGGAGCTTCACGAGGCATTGGACGTGCAGTTGCCCTGCGTTTTGCAACCGAAGGCGCACATGTTATTTTATGTGCTCGCACTCAAGGTGCGTTGGAGGAACTTGATGACGAAATTCTAAAAAAAACAGGAAAGAGCGCAACACTTGTACCAATAAATTTATGCGACTTTGAAGCTATTGATCACATGGGCATAGCAATTTTTGAGCGTTTCAAAAAGCTCGATGTGTTAGTTGGTAACGCTGGACAGCTAAAATCACTTACACCATTGCCTCAGGTCAAACCAAAAGATTGGGACCAAATAATGAATATAAATTTGACTGCTAATTATAGATTGCTAAGAAGCTTTGACCCTCTCTTAAAAGCCTCAGACTCAGGTCGGGCAATTTTTGTTTCATCAACAGTGACCCAGGGCACATGGCCTTTTTGGGGGATCTATGCCGTTTCCAAAGCCGGGCTAGAAGCAATGGTGAAAACCTATGCAATGGAAATTAAAAAAACAAACATTAAAGCAAATATTCTAAATCCAGGACCGACCCGTACCAAGTTACGCACAACTCCATACCCAGGCGAAGATCCAAATACTGTTAAACCTCCAGAGATGATAACTGAGTATTTCGTTCAGTTAGCTGAAAAAAACTGTGCTTTAAATGGAGAGATTATCCAAGTCGACAAAATAATCAACAAGCGAATTGGGAATAATCTTGAAAAAGTGTAAGCACGGTGGTGACCCGTCATTACTCGAAAAACTGTACGGTCCTCCATCTGATGGTTGGCTTGACCTCTCAACAGGTATTAATCCAAAACCCTATAAATCAAAAACAATTATGACAGCCAATTGGAATTCCCTTCCAAATACAAAAGATCTAAAGAAACTACAACAAATAGCGGCATCAAACTATGGGGTAAAAGATCCTAATTTTGTTACTGTAGCTCCTGGAACTCAAGCAATAATTCAGTGGTTACCAAGAATGCGAGGGAAAAGTAGGGTTTTGATCGCATCACCAACATACAACGAACATGCCTACTGTTGGAAGATGGCTGGGCACATAGTCGAAGAAATAGACAACTTTGAAAAGTCTCAAAAAAAGGCAGATGTTATTATTATTGTGAATCCTAATAACCCTGATGGCCGTCAGATAACTCCAAATTATTTAAAAAAACTGGCCCAAAAGCAAGCCAAGCATGATGGTTGGTTGATCGTTGATGAAGCTTTTTGTGATGTTGCGCCCAGCATAAGTCTTGCCAGCGAGGCCGGAATAGCAGGTCTAATAATATTACGTTCATTTGGTAAATTCTACGGCCTTGCTGGTCTACGTCTGGGATTTGCACTATCAAACTATAAAACTACTGAGCAATTATCAAAGTTAATGGGTCCCTGGGCTGTATCAAGTCCAGCACTTGAAATTGGTAAAGAGGCCCTTAATGATAAAAACTGGACATTATCAACTCTAAATGAATTAAAAATCTCCAGCGAACGTCTCGATAAGGTTCTCATTTCCAATGGATTGAATATCATCGGAGGAACTTCTTTATTTCGACTTGCATCAAGCGATCATACTGATTTAATGTTTGATTTCCTTGCAAAACAGGGCATCATGACACGCAGGTTCCATTACCATTCTAAATGGTTAAGATTTGGATTGCCAGGGCCATCAAAAGATTGGGATAGGCTTGAGCTAGCTCTTAAAAGATTTAGCTCACAATAATTACTCTCGAAAGCTAATTGCACGATATTTATTTATCAATGAAAAACTCTAGACTGGAGGGATATTTAAATTTTAGTTTCAATGACCTATTCATACACTATTTTGAAATAATATAATTATGG
>MDTD01176590.1_pt1 | contig 11418 bp, 11 predicted proteins | sample 811221 | NCBI WGS metagenome assembly MDTD01 (sample SAMN05326646, study PRJNA326480) | marine metagenome | isolation source: seawater | place: Pacific Ocean: South West | collected 2011
AAAATGGGTGGGCGGAACGAACCCGTTTTTCGGTGAAAATGTTGACCACCGCGGGGGAAACTTTGTTGACCGCGTCTTTAAAGCTGGCCTTTAAATCCGCCTGTGTGGCGGGCTGGGCAAGTACGGCCGCCGGTACCAGAAAAAGAGCGGCAACAAGATGAAACAGTTTTGCTTTCATAGCCGTCATATTATCACTTTGGGCGCAAAATAAAAGAGCTTAACGCACCAGAAGTTTATTGAGGATTTCCAGCCGGGTTTGGACCACGCCGCAATGGCTGCTGGGCAGGTCTTTGGCGGGTTTTACCTTAAGGCTGCCGTTCCGTTTTTTGCTGAATTGGACGTGGTCAAAGTCGCCGTCAAACGCGGGGTTTAAAAGGGCCGCAAAGTGAAAGAACGCGCCGATTCTGCGGGCCTGCAAAACATCGGCATCAGACAGGACATGTCGGAAAAGAATTTGCATGCCCGGCCGCAGGGCATCTTCATGCCGGAAAAAGCCAATGAGCGCCAAGCGCGCCCGTGTACGGTGGTCAGCGGCCACATAGGCCCCGCCCACAATGCGGTCAAAGGCGCGTTTGGCCCGGTGGATGGCCTGCTCCCGCCAGCAGCTTTCCGCCAGACAGGCAGCCGCGTACAACAGCGGTTTTTCCACCTTGGGGAAGATTTTTTCCGCCGCCCCGGCCAGACCATGGGCATAGGCCAGCCCCCGCCCTTCCCGTATGGCCAGGTCTTCCACATACGCTATCAGCAGGTCTTCATCTTTTGGGGTGTCATAGCACTGGCTGAACAACAGCCCTTCCCGCGGGCCAAAATTGGTAAAGCGCACCTGCTCGGCCTTGGTGTTTTCCAGCAGGGCCAGCACCACAGCCGCGCGGTAGGGCAACAGCTCCCGCCATGTGCGGTCCATGCCCGGCAGGCGGCGGTCAATGGTGCCGCGAATAAATTTGGTCAGGAACGCTTTGGCCTCTTTCGTACTGATGCGGTAATCGTGGAGCATTTTCAGCGTATAACCCACTTCCGCCATATGCAGGCGAGCCAGAGAGCGCATACCGGAGCCAAGCAGAATTAAATCGCGCGGCTGGTCTTTCGCCAGCCATTTGGTTTTGGCCAGCTGCGCGGCGGTGTACTTTTGCGCTTTGGGCGGGGTAGCAAAATCTTTGGCGAGGGTCAGCGCCCCAAACGGGAATGATTCATAGCGTTTGCGCCCTTTTGTCTGGCACAGCTCCAGACTGCCGCCGCCCAGGTCCACCACCACGCCGTCAGCGTCCGGCATACTGATGTGGGCACCAATGGCGCTCAGACGGGCTTCCTGTTCTTCACTTAACACATGCACCGCCAAACCGGTTTCATCTTTAACCTGCCGCAGGAAGTCTTTTTGGTTGGCGGCATCGCGCACCGCGCTGCTGGCAGTGGCCACCACGGCCTTGGCATCCGCCTGTTCCGCCGTCCATAAAAACCACTTAATCGCTTCCAACGTCTGGTTGATGGATTTGGTGGAGAGTTGAAAATTCGCCTGCGATTTGTTTTTACCCAGTGTGGTCCAGCACTTTTCGTTGATATCAATATGCGGGTAGCTGCTGATATCGGCATAGACCACCAGCCGCACCATGGAAGAGCCGATATCAATAACGGCCAGTTTGCCCTTTTGCATGGGCGGGGTATCGGGGTAGAGGAATTTGGGCTTAAGGTTACGCTTCATGGCCTTCCAGAATTTTTTTGGCCAGGGGGACGGTCACACGGCGTTTTTCCTGCAATGAGAGCTCATCCAAACGGTTGACGATGTCTTGCAACATTTGCGGCGAGCGATCGGCGTGACGCAGCAGGTAGCCAATGACAGACGGGTCCAGTTCAATTTGCCTATCCAGCGCCCATTTGGCCAGCAACACCTGCAGCTCCTGCTCACTGGGGTAGTTGATATCGGTCTGGATACCGTTGAGCAAGCGGGATTTTAAATCCGCCAGCAAGTCCAGATTTTTCACCGCCTGTTGACTGCTGAGCAAAAGCCCGCCGCCGATTTGCTTGATGTGGTTATAAATATGGAAGGCCTGCTCCTGTTGCCCGGCATCCAATTTTTCCACGTCGTCTAAGGCGGCGAAGGTAATGTCCATAATCGGCGCGGTCTCAATGGTGTCGGGGGTCAAATAATGACCGCCGGTGCGTTCAATCCACGCTTTTAACAGGTGGGTTTTACCCACGCCGGCCGGGCCGGTGAGCACCAGCACATCCCCTTCAAAGCGCGGAAACTGGGTAACGCGGTCAAAGGCTTCCTGATTGTACGGCAGAGGCATCAGGTTTTCGGCGGAAAAATCCGGTTCCTGGGGGAAGTTGAAAATTTGTTGCTGGGGCACGGTTACGGGGCCTCCACCTGTGGCTGGTTTTGGTTGGCGGCCTCCTGTGCCCTTATTTGGCGCAGCACCCAGACCTTACCCATGGGTTCAATCACCAGCCGTTTTTGCGCCAGTTGCGCGTTTAAGGGGCCCACACCGCCAAACACATCCACTTGCAGCAGGCTGTCATAGCGGCTGAACATTTTTAATACCACCTCTTTGACGATAGGGATATCTTTTAAAATAGTGGTGAGCTGTTCAATGTCGCCCGCTTTGGACGGCGAAAAACGGATGAACAGCCGGCCCGGCTTGTCGGCCCGCACCAGTGTGGTTTCGCGCCAGTTTTCATTCAGGCGTTTGACCGCTGTTTTGGCCGCGGCTTGCAGGGCTTCTTCAAAACCGCCGAATTCGACAATCGGCAGGGTGATGTCCACCGGGCGGGCGGCGGTCTCCCCGTACCAGTCACAATTGACGGTGAGTTGGTTCTGGCGAATACCGGCACGGCATACGGTAGCGTAATTGGTGCCGTAATTTTTGCCGATGTTCAATATAACATCTCCTGCCCCATAAGCCGCCATTTCCGGGGTGAGCATACTCATTTCCTCCATGTCACCGGCGGGGAGTTTAAAGCTTAAGGTATCGCTGACATCGCTGGCGCTCATCAGTGCGGTGCGCCATGGGTTATCTTCTTCCCACAGCATTTGGCGGGGGCTTAAATCCAAGAGCGGCAGCATCAGCACCTGCCCGCCGCGGGCCAGACTGTAGGGAATGCCCAGATCGGTTAAGGCCTTTTCAATCATATCGCGGTTAAAGGTGATGTTCATACTGGCGACATATTTGGGGCTGTATTCTTCCGAAATGATGGAGAATTTTTCCAGCACGTTGTCCAATTCCAGCCGTTCTTTGACCTGTTCGTGACGGTCCCAGTACTGGCGCGGGGTGAGCTTTTGCAGCAGTTCGTCCAGCCCGTGTTTTTCGGCGTATTCCAGTGCCTGTTCCCGGCGCACGTCGGGGTTGCCGGGCACAATGTGCACGGTGTAGTCATACAGGGTGAACGGGTCATGCCCGCGGGATTCGTCTTGTGCCATGGCCGCAGTTGGCGACCATAAAACGCACACGGATAACAAGATGGCAAAAAACGTTTTCATGATACAAATAAGGGCCATGAAGGCCCCTGTTTGTCAAATACTTTTCGGCAAAAAAGTTTTAGCCGACCAGCTCTTCATCCTTAAAGAAAAAGCCGATTTCGCGCTGGGCGGACTCAGGTGAGTCAGAGCCGTGAACGGCGTTGGCGCTCAGGTCGTCGTTGCCGCGGGCGAAGTCATAACGGATGGTGCCGGGTTCAGCGTTGTTGGGGTTGGTGGCGCCCATCAACTCACGGTTTTTGGTGATGGCAGTGTCGCCTTCCAGCACTTGAACCACACATGGGCCGGAGGTCATAAAGCCCACCAGGTCGCCAAAGAACGGGCGTTCTTTGTGCTCGGCATAGAAGGCTTCCGCCATGTCTTTGGTCAGCTTCATTTTTTTCATAGCGACCGGACGCAGACCGTTTTCTTCAAAACGCTGCACAATGGCGCCGATTTTGTTTTTGCCTACAGCATCAGGCTTGATGATGGACAGTGTACGTTGTGTGCTCATGCTTAAACTCCTTATCTGGCACTTAAAAGAAACTTTTATGCGCCCATTATTTAGCCCAAGTGCAACATAAAATCAACCCCAAACAAAAAAAGCCCGCGCGTGGCGGGCATCGGAAACAAGGCTTAGTGGTAGATGTGGATAATGCGCTGACGCATGAATTCCAGCGGATGAATGCCGGCATAGCTCACCATGACGTCTTTTTCGTCATCTGTAGGGTGTTCAACCACCATAGCGACCTGCATTTCCGGGTGCACAATCAGAATTTCTGCCAAACCGTTAGCGACAGTCAGCACCTCTTCCAGCAGGTGGTCAGTATTGATGAAGCCAAGGAAGCTGGCCATTTTTTTCAACACCATTTTGGCGTCGGCACTTACCTCCAACGTATTTTTCAGCTGCTGTTTTTTGTCTTCAAAGGACAAAATTTTGCCGTCATCTGCGGGGGTGTCTTCCGCCGTGGAGCCTTCCGGCCCTTCCAGAGAGCCATAAGGCCGGGGCAAAGGAATGTCGCCGATAACGCCGGCGTATTCGCTGAACATGAGCAGCTCCGCGCCGTAGGTGTTCAGCTGCATGCCAGCCACTTCAAATTCCAGCTTATGCTCATCGCTGGCAATAACAGCAAAAAGGTAGTGCGAAATGGCAATGGCCAGATCAAGAACCATCTCTTTGCCGCCTTCATCTTGAAGCTGCAGGGTATCTTCAATTTCATTAAGAAGCCGCATGGCTTCAGGGGTCAGGGTCACTTTGGGCATGGAGAATGCCTCCTTAAAAAGGATAGGTGAAAAAGGAAAAGTTGAGTGGGTGCCATGGTACCCTCTGCCCGCCTTGTCTGCAACCTTTAGTCAAAAAAAACCCGCCAAAGGCGGGTCAGTCGATTTAGAGTTCGATTTGAAGGTTTGGGGTTTAATCCGGCTTTCGTTGGGCATGGACTTTTAGAACACGCTGGGCCAGATGTTCCAGAATATCAATATCCAAACGGACAATCCGCACTTTGCCATCCTTATAAAGGCCATAGGCCATTTGGCAGTAGCCGTATTTAATAATGCAGTTAAGCATCTGGTCAAAGATGGTCAAAAGCTGTTCGACAAGTTGTTCTTCCGGCAGGGCCAGCTCCTGGGCCAAGCGGGCGATAACCCTGAACATGTTGGCGCGGTTTTCGCCAAATTCGTAGGTATTCTCCCTTTCAGCTTTGCGCTGTTCAAAGGAAATAATGCCCTCAGTTTCAGAGCTTGACTCCTCATCCATTGCCTCGTCACCGGGGTTTTCCAGCGGCCACATTTTTGTGTATCTGGGGGTTTTTGAGTCATTGTCAGGCAATTGAAACAGCAACACCCCACCCACGGTGGACATGGTTTCCCCATACAGGCTTTCCACATCCTCAGCTAGCGCATCCAGCCACAGGGGGGCATTCAGGATAATGCTGAAGGATAGCGCGGCGTCTAACGAATTGTGTCTGTCCATACCAATTTTTTTCTGGATCGCGTCCAGCAACCGGGCGGACTTAGAAGTCAGAGTGATTTTAGGCATAAAAAGTCACCTTGAAAAACGGAAAGAAAGGTAAAGTAAAGTCCTGTCAAAATACCAGTACAACTCCTTTTATGCAAGACAGCCCTCAAACAAAAAACCCGCCGTATGGCGGGTAAATCGATAGTGATGGCATTAATGTTTGTCGCGCAGTTGGACCTTGTTCACGGCGTTTTTAAAGTTTTCCAGCAGACCCGGATAGGGCATAAGGTTGGGCGCCATCTGAATGACATTGGCCCCGCCCTCGGAATTGGTGGTGTAATATACCAGCTCCCACGTGGTGCCGTACTGTTGGGTTATTTCCACAACCTGATTGGCCGCGATGAGCATCTGTTCAACCACATATGCCGGTGAACTTTCCAGCACAATGGAGAAAATCTCCTGCGCCTGCAGCATAAACGTATCGTCGGTTTGCAGGGTGCTGCCTTTTTGTTGTTCCTTCTTTTGCTTGTACTCGGTAAAAGAGATAATATCCCGCGGTTCGCTTTTGGTTGTCGGCTCAGGCTTTTCTTCCGACTTTTGGGCCGACGCCGGCTCCATGGACATCATCTTGTAAAACGTATAATTATCATCGGGGTCAATCTGCGCCATAGGCAAAGAACCCTCTGTGGACATCTGCGTGCCGTCCGCCAGCTGAATAAGCTGTTTGTACTGCTCCAGCCAGATGGGGGCGTGAATGGAAAACGCCACCGCCATGCCCAGCTTCAGGGCCAGCAGGTGTTCCCTGTCAGTGGCCATACCCAGACCGATTTTAAGTTTTTCAAGCTCTTCCGCCGCCTTGGGCGTAAGCGTGATGGTAGACATAAGGTGTGCACTCCTGAAACGGAAAGTGAGGTGGTGTATACGACCAAGCATACCGCCCGATTTTAAATTCCGCAAGGTGGAATATAAAAAACCCGCCAAAAGGCGGGTGTAAAACGAGAACAGGGTATTAATCATCCAGACGTTTGCCGTAGAACTGTTCACGCAGGTCTTCCAGCTCTTCCGAATGGATATAGATGTTATATTTTGCGTGTTGTTCTTCAAGGAAAATAAGATACCCCAAACGGATTTCCGGATGGGTGCGCAAATGGCCCAGAATCTGTTCAGCGACTTCCAACAGGTGGGTGATGGTCTCTTCCACGCTGGAAAACGATTTGGCCTGAGTGATGTCCTCAATAACTTTCAAGCCGACGACCGACACCTCAAACTGGTTTTTCATCACTTCTTTGCGCTGTTCAAACGCGATGATGCCGTCATTTTCTGGTTCGGCCTGTCTTGATTGTCTGGCCTCTTCCCGCTCTTGCCAGCTCTTCACGGCTGAACTGGTGACCGGGTTGGGAAAGCGAAGGACAAAAGGATTGTAGGTTCTTTTGGCCGAATCTTGAAAATAAAACGCGATCATCATGCTGTCCAGCGTACTGGCTGGCATGCCTTCGCCTTCCACTTCAAACTCAGGCAAAAGGGCCCGTGCCGCATACGGAACCGTCAGGTTCATGGCCAGCGCGAAGGCGTCTTTTTCCGGAAGTTTGGTGTCTTGGGCAAATTTTTCAAGTTTTTCCCGCGCCAGCGGGCAGAGGGTAACTTTGGGCATAGAACATACCTCAAAAAAAGAAAACGGAATGGTAAACTTGTATGCAGTTTACAGGAGGATACAAACCTTTGGCAAGCGATAAAGGCCGGGCATATTTAACCGCGTTTATGCCAGCCGCCTTGTTCATGGGCGAAATATTCGGGCTGAACACCCTTGGCCAAAAGGTGTTTCCAGCGTTCACGCGCGGCCTGTTTTTGCTTTTCGCTGGATTCAAAAATATCCACCACCCGTTCAATGCCGGCGGGCGTTTTATCGGGATAATCGGCATGCGCCCCGCTGATGATGACCATAACGGTGGCTTTGTTTTTGGGCGCCTCCAGGGTGTGACCAATTAAAACGGGCTGGTGTTCGTCGTGCCCCTCCCCGCTTAAGCCATGGGGTAGAAAGCTGGTGGGGTCATACCCCCACAGCGCTTCACTGAGGCGTTCGGCCCGCTCTTCGCTGTGGCAGCAGACATATGCTGTGTAGCCTTTATCAAGCACCTTTTCCAACAACCGCGGCAGTTGGCTGTCAATCGCCGCGGGGGTGGGTTGCGGTGCCTGATAAAAGCTGTAACGGACGTCACTCATTATTTGGCGGTGCGTTCAAGGTAATTAAGCATCAAACGTGTGCCAAAGCCGTTGGCGCCTTGCAGTTTAAGGTCAGACGCGCCGCCGTCAAACAGGGATACCCCGGCAATGTCAATGTGCGCCCAGGGGGTGTCGCCCACAAACTTCTGCAAAAAGCTGGCGGCGGTAATGGCCCCGGCCCAGCGGTTGTTGCCGGTGGAGCTGGTGTCGGCCAGCTCGCTTTTCAATTTGGACATATAATGCCCGCCGACCGGCATACGCCATACCCGCTCACTGACTTCATCACCGGCGGCTTTTAAGTTTTCGGCGATTTTATCATCTTCGGTAAACAACCCGGCGTATTCACTGCCCAGCGCAATCACAATGGCGCCGGTCAGGGTGGCCATGTCAAAAATTTCAGCGGGTTTGTATTTGTCGATGGTGTAGGCCAAGGCATCCGCCAGTACCAGGCGGCCTTCGGCATCGGTGTTGCCGATTTCCACCGTCAACCCCTTGTAGCTTTTAATGATATCGCTGGGCAGGAAGGCATCGCCAGAAATCATGTTGAGCACACAGCCGCACACGCCAATAACGTTGACCTTGCTTTTGCGCTTGGCCACCGCTTTCATCAGCCCCATAACAGCGGCCGCCCCGCCCATGTCGCCTTTCATGTCTTCCATGGAACCGGTGGGTTTGATGTTGTAGCCGCCGGTGTCGAACATAACGCCCTTACCGACCACGGCTTTGGTGGGGGCGTTTTTGCCCGCGCCTTCGTAGCGCATGACAATCAGCTTGGGCTGGTCATACGCCGCGCGGCCGACGGCCATCATCAGGTTCATGCCCAGTTTTTCCAGTTTTTTGTGGTCCAGAATTTCAACTTTCACGCCCAGCTTGGCCAGCTTTTTGGCTTCGGCCGCCATGTGGGACGGGTTGGCGATATTCGCGGGCAGGTTGACCAGCTCACGGGCCAGCTCGTTGCCTTCTACAATCGCTTCCATACCCGCCTGTTCTTTTTTGGCTTTTTTCAAGGCCGCGTCATCGCTTAAGGCCACATCGGCTTTTTTCAATTTGGCTTTCTGGTGCGGTTTTAAGTTGGTGCGCATCGCATCAAAACGGAAGGCGCCCATGTGCAGCCCTTCGCCATATGCCAGTGCGGCATCAGCGGTGTCAATTTTGCTCTTCGGCGCGCCGAACAGGGTGGCGGCTTCGGCCACGCCCATTTCATCCAATTTGCGCCCCACCAGTGCCCCGGCCTTGCGCCAGTCGGCATGCTGCATTTTAGCGACATCACCCAGTGAAACCAACAGCACCTGCCGCACCTCATTGGCCGCCACGCCACTGGCGATGACCACCTCACCGGCTTCCCCGCTGAAGCGGCTGTTGTCCACCGCGATTTTCAGCCCGCCTTTGCAGGCTTTGTCCAGCTGGGTGGCTTCGTCCGAGAACTTGCCTTTTTTGCCGGTGAACACCACCACGGTGCCGGTTGCTTTTTTAATGTCCTGCTTGGTGAAGTTGAGCTTAATCACTTTTGAATGTCCCTTGTTTTTGTTTGCTTTTAAACTATCACGCCTGTCGCTTTAAATTTTACAGTATATATGCCTTCGGCAATTGCGCCTAGGGGTAAAAAAGGATATAACTTTACCGGCGTATAAACATTAATAAATCCAATATATCTTAAAAGAAATTGCGCATACTTAGCAAATACCTGATTGCCGATGTCGTCAAGCCGACGCTGGTGGCGCTTTTTATTATGCTGTCCATCATCTGGCTGATGCAGTCTTTGCGCTTTATGGATTTAATTGTTAACCGCGGGCTGGAAATCAGCACCTTTTTGTACTTTACCATGCTGCTGGTGCCGACCATTTTAATTGTGGTGTTACCGCTAAGCTTTTTTGCCGGCAGCTGTTACTGCTTTAAACGTTTGGGGGATGACAATGAACTTTCCGCCATTTTTGCCAGCGGGCTCAACCGCCTGCAGGCGACCAGGTCTATTATCTGGGCGGCTATTTTAACGGTATTGATTGGGTACGCCATTTCTTTATATTTTATCCCTGCCGGGATGAGCGCGTTTAAGCAACTGCAGCACAATCTGCGCCACAGTGCCGGGCCGCTGCTGTTGGAAGAAGGTACCTTTAACCCCGCCGGTGAAGGTTTGATGGTGTACATCAAAAAACGCCACGGCAACCGCGGCATTGAGCAAATTTTAGTGCATGACACCAGCAACCCTGCCCGGCCGGTCACGTGGATGGCCAAACGCGGCGAGATTGTCACCGGGGAAAACGGCCTGCCACGGCTGGTGTTGACGCAGGGCATCCGTCAGGAAATTTCGTCTGAACAGGTAAACACCTTAGAATTTAACCAGCACACGCTGGATATTACCCGCGATATTCAAATCACCGAACGGCGTTTTAAAGAAGCGGAAGAGCGCTACCTGCCTGAACTTATCCACCCGGAGGCGGATGTATCCGAACAGGACCAACAACGTTTTATCGCTGAAGCCCACCGCCGCTTGCTGTGGCCGCTGACCCCCCTGCCCCTGACTTTACTGGCGATTTTCTGGCTGGCGCAGCCGCGGCGCTTTCGTTTGGGGACGTTTAAAGCCACGCTGCTGGTCAGCGGTTTGGCCTTTGGCTACCAGGTGGTGTTGATGCTGCTGCATAATGTGGCCGGCACCGGCATGAAAGCCGCCCTGTATGGCCAATGGGCGCTGCCGGTGCTGCTGACCTTTTATTTACTCTTAAAATTGCGGGAGGGGCGTGATGGCGAGCCGGCTTAACCGTATGTCTTTGACCTTGTCCCTGTATCTGGCCAAAAAGTTTTTGACCAGCATCTTCTTGACCCTTTTGGTTTTGGGGGCGGTGTCCATGAGTATTGATTATTTGGAGATGACCCGCCGCCTGTCCGCCAAAGGCATTGCCACCAGTGAGCTGGCCCTGCAGCTGGTCGCGTTAAAAACACCCGATATGCTGCTGCAGCTGGCGCCGTTTGCCATTTTGCTGGGCACATTGGCCGCTTTTGCCCGGTTGACCAAAGGGTATGAGCTCACGGCCATTCGCGCTTCCGGCATTCCGGCCCGCACGTTCCTTATTCCGCCGATGCTGGTGTGTTTGGCGGTGGGGCTGTTTAACCTGGCGGTGCTCAGTCCGTTTAGCGCCTCCACCCTTAAAAAGTTTGAACGGCTGGAAAATGAAATCTTCCCCGGCAGCGCGCAGGGCTTGGTAACCGAAGGCGGGCAGATATGGCTGAAGCAAACGTTGGATGACGGGGAAATGATGCTGTTTGCCAAATCGGTAGAAGACGGAGGCGAAGTGATGGAAGACGCCACCATTTTTATGTTCAACCCCGACGGCGGCTTTAAAGAGCGGTATGACACCCCGCTGGTGACACTGGACAGCGGCACCTTGCATATTGACAGCACTTTATACATGCAATACGGCGAACCCATGGCGAGCAAGGAAAACGTCAATATTAAAACCGACTTGAGCCCGCAGATGATTCAAAACAGTTTTACCAGCCCGCAGACGCTTTCGGTCTGGAAGTTGCCGGAATTTATTGAAGATTTGGAAAGCGCCGGGTTTAGCAGCCAACAGCATAAAATGCACCTGCATCGGTTGCTTTCGGCCCCGGCTTTGGCACTCGCGATGTTTTTGCTGGCCGCGCCGTTTGCCCTGCATTATTCCCGGCAGCGCAGCGCGGGCTTTTTGATGATCGGCGGCATTTGCTTTGGCTTTATTTTTTATATGTTCAGCAACCTTATCAGCACGTACGGGCTGGCCGGGCGCATTGACCTGGTGCTGTCGGCGTGGATGCCTGC
>MDTD01185670.1_pt1 | contig 11417 bp, 9 predicted proteins | sample 811221 | NCBI WGS metagenome assembly MDTD01 (sample SAMN05326646, study PRJNA326480) | marine metagenome | isolation source: seawater | place: Pacific Ocean: South West | collected 2011
TCAGGTCTTTGGATTATAGTAAAAGGATTTCCGGAAGGTACGATAACCCTTCCCTTATTGATGTTTTAAACAGTTTATCATTTGCCTACGAATTTGAATTTTTAATCAATGACAAGAAGATAATAATCAAATAATAAACTGATAACTATATAAATAAAAAAGAGCTGAGGGGTCTTTTGGGAAAGGATCTCAGCTCTCTAGAGTTCTTTAAGCGTTTAACTTAAACATAAACCCTATGCATGTAAAATTACGAAAATTACTATTCCGAATGTCTAAAACTGCCATATACATGAGCATTTTTTTCTATTCATTAACTGCGGTTTTTGGATCGGCATCGGAAGCGCAAAACAAACTCCTTGAGGAGATTAAAGTCGAAATTGGCGTTCAGTCCTATGAAGTGATTGATCTTTTTCAGGAAATTGAAAAATCGAGTGACTTTGAATTTATCTATTCCAAGAGGGAATTGAAGAAGAAAGTTGTTTCGATTGGGTCCTCAGAATGGACCTTAAACAGGCTGCTCAAAGAGATTTCAGTACAGTCTAAGGTTTCATTCAGAAGGATCAATGGAACCATTACGGTAAAAGGAATAAAAGAAGAAGAGTCCTTGCCACATCTCATTGAGTCAGTTACTTTACAACAATCTGTAGAAGGAACGATAACAGATGAAACTGGAGAGCCCTTACCCGGTGCCACTGTGCAGGAAAAGGGTACAAATAGAGGAACAATTACTGATATTGATGGTAATTTCTCCCTAAATGTAACTCAAGGAGCTACGCTTACCATCTCATTTGTTGGTTACGAAACACAGGAAATTGAAGTAGGAAACCAAAGTACCTTATCGATTGTACTTCAACTGGATTCTGAACAATTAGAAGAAGTGGTGGTAGTGGGGTATGGTACTCAAAAGAGAAGTTCTGTTACAGGTTCTATTTCATCCATTTCAGAGAAAGATCTTGAAGTTTCAACAGCACCACGGGTAGAACAAATGTTGCAGGGTAAAGCGGCCGGACTGAGAGTAACACGTGCTTCCGGTGCACCTGGTGATGGCGCAAGAATAACCATCCGGGGACTTACGGGAATAACAGAGAGCAACCCCTTGTTTGTAGTGGATGGTGTGCCTATGGAGGAAATAGCTCATCTCAATTCAGCTGATATTCAATCCATAGAGGTTTTAAAAGATGCCTCTGCTACTGCTATTTACGGAGCACGGGGTGCTGATGGGGTGATTTTGGTGACAACAAAGAAGGGTAAGCCTGGAAAACCAATGATTAGTTTCAGCTCCAGTGTAGGAGTAACAAATAAAATCTCCAGACTGGAAAAATTAAATAGTCCCCAGTATATGGAGGTAATCAATAGAGAATTGGTTGGTGAGTTTGGTAGTGTAGCAAGTGCTGAAACAGATCCACGATATTTTACCCCCAGTGAATTTGAGATGTATGAAAATGAGACTACGGATTGGATGGATGCCATTACTAGACAAGGAACGCAACAACGATATAATCTGAGTTTTAGCGGGGGAACAGAAGACGTAAACTATTACATATCCGGAAGTATGATGGATGAAAAAGGGATCGTCCTAAAAACGGGTTATGAAAGATATACCCTTCGGGTAAATACTGAATTTAATGTTACAGATTGGTTGACATTAGGAGAGAACTTTACCTACAGTAGAGATGAAAAAGGAGATGTAGAAAGGAACGGAGCCAGGAATGTTATATTATATGCCAGAGAAATCACACCATTTATTCCACTTTGGGATGAGACCGGAACAATGCGGGTAGGAGACGACTACAACCAAATTAACAATCCATTAGCCCGGATGGAGCATACAAATTATAACAGAAAGGTAAGACGTCTTCAGGGTGATGTATTTATCAGAATAAATCCGATTAAAGGACTGGATCTTGAGTCTAATCTTTCAATTAATGAGGCAGAAATAATAAGTAACAATTGGTCAGAAGAGTACGAACTTGAAGGAACCAGTGATGGGCTTCCCAGAGATGGTTTAACTCGTAATCAGGTAAGCCCTTACTTATGGGACTGGAAAAACATGGCAACATATCGTACGAGTATCGCAGGAGCTCATAATATTAGTATCCTGGCTGGCATGGAGGCACAGGAAGAAACCGTAAGAAGTATTAATGAGCGGGTTTTTGGTTATTTATCTACTGCTCCATTCATTAGGTATACTTCCGGAGGTCTGGAACCACAACCTTCGGAAACTGACGAAACAGCGTGGGGGCTGCTGTCCTATTTTGGTAGGTTAAATTATGATCTTGACGAGAAATATTATATGACAGCATCGATCAGAAGAGATGGATCTTCTCGTTTTGGAGCGAACACCCGGTGGGGAACTTTTGGGTCAGTCTCCGGCGCCTGGAGAATTCATAACGAAGCTTTCATGACCACTATACCTTTTATCAGTAACCTGAAATTGAGAGCGGGTTGGGGAGTAACAGGAGACCAAAGTCTTAGCAATCCATATCCCTACCTAGCACTATTGGATAGAAATGTGGCAGGAAATCCTGTTTATCCTCTTGGAGAAGGTCCCGGAGGAACAGTTGATCCTCTCGAGTGGTATCCAAAATCTAACGGAAAAACTGCACTATGGCCTACTGCGCCTGCAAACCCTGATCTGGGTTGGGAAAAAGTACAATCCATCAATATAGGATTAGATGTCGGATTACTGGAAGACGAAATCACATTTACAACGGAATATTATCGACGAACAACAACTGATATGTTGGTCGCTCCTTCTATCCCGTCTGTTGCAGGGTTTACCATTTCTGGATATCGTAACCTGGGTAAATTTTTGAATACAGGACTTGATGTAGATGTAAGGTATCAGAAGTTGATCCGGGATTTCAATTATTCAATCGGAGTGAATGCCAACATCCCATTTACCAATAATCTTCTGGTTGACCTTGGAGGCCAGGACGCATTTACTCATAGTGATATTGGTGAAACGAGCAGGTTAGTGGAAGAAGGAGAAGTATTTGGAGCCTATTATGGGTATGTACGTGATGGTATTTTTCAATCTCAACAAGAGATAGATGACCATGCAACGCAGCAACCTACAACCCAACCTGGAGACTATCGATTCAAAGATTTGAATAAGGATGGGATCATCAATGCCAATGACAGAACTTTTCTGGGAACACCTTATGCAAACTTCTCCGGTGGTATTAACCTGGGTGTAGGATATAAAAACTTCTCTTTTTCTGCATTTAGTGTATTTACACAAGGAAATACAATTATTGGAAGTGTTCCTTTCAGTTATACTACAAAATTATTGGAGCGTTGGACAGAAGACAATCGGGGGGCTGATTTATCAAGATATGAGGTCACAGATCCGAGTAGTAATAACAGAATGTCTGATCAGTACCTACATGATGGTTCATATTTCAGGCTCCAGAATGTAAGACTTTCATATAGTTTCCCTCAATCACTTTTATCAAGTACAGTGGTTGAAAGTGCAATGATCTATGTGCAATCAAACAACCTTTTGACAATTACATCTTACGAGGGAATTGATCCAGAAATTGGAGGAGTAGGTCTTAATTATGGTGCTGATTCAGCTATTTATCCTTTCTCAAGGAGTATTTCAATAGGTCTTAATGTCAATTTCTAATAAGAGGATGAATAAAAATATTTTAAGTATGAAAAAGTTTAAAACATATATATTGATAACAGGCATGCTTTTATTTTTATCAGCATGCATGGAAGATGAATTGCTTAATCAGGAACCAAAAGGAAGGCTTTCTGATGACGTGCTCAAGACCTCTTTAACGGCGGCAGAGGAAGCTGTATTTGGAGTATATGGAGATCGTTTTCCTACAAGGAATGATGGGTTATGGGGACGTGATTTATGGGCCTTAAAGTCTGTGGCCTCTCCTTATATTGAAAGCTCTACTTTTTCAACCATTGATCTTCACTCGCTGACCTCCAGTAATTCAGCGGTGACCAATGTTTGGCAGAGAGGATACATTATTCACAACCGAGCAAGCGTTGTCATTGAGTCTCTTCATCAATTAGAGAATGAAGAAGTAGATGATATGGGTTTTGTGAAGAAGGAACGACTTGAAGGAGAAGTGAAGTTTTTACGAGCATTGATGGACTATCATCTGGTAAAAGCATTTGGCAATGTCCCTCTTCCGGATAAACCATTGACTTATATTGAAGCTGAAGAGATTGAGCAAATGTCTCAGGAAGAAGGTTGGGACTTTATCATCCAGGACCTTCTGTTTGCAGCTGATCATTTACCTGCTAAAAGTCAATATCCACCCAATGAGTTGGGGAGAGCCACAAGTGGTGCAGCACTCACTCTTCTTACTAAAGTCTATCTGAATGCAGGCATGTTTACCGAAGCCATGCAAACGGCCAATGAAGTGATCACCTCTGGTGAGTATTCATTGACCACCAATCAGTTTGGTGACTGGGACGGGTATTATGAAATCTTTAGAATGAGGCAGGAAAATGGTCCCGGATCTATTTTTGAATGGCAGCAGGCAGTGGCTTCAGATCACTTGATGACAGATTTTTTTTCCAGGAATATGACGCCTATAGATATGACCTTATTGTCAGATCAGTCCACCGATCTTTATGATACGGTAGGGTACAATGGTTCAGACCCGATTCTGGTGAAAGATACCCTCACCTGGGGGGATAGAATTCAATTACCAGCTGATCAGAAATCCATCTCAAACTGGCAGGAAGGAGTACAGGTTCTTTTCCCTTCACAATATCTTTTGCAACAGTTTACTTCACAACCTAGTACAGATCCCCGACAATTCATCAGTGTGCTCGAGGATGGGAGTTTTTACCCTGACTATGGCGTGATTTGGGGTGAAAGTGCATTGTCTGGCCTGGCTTTCGGAAAATATATTGGTACCATGGAAGAAAAGGAAAATAATATCCTCTTCGGCTGGTGGTGGGGAGAAAACATCCCTGTCTTGCGGTATGCAGATCTGCTCTTAATGTATGCAGAAGCGGCAGCTTTGGCCAATACAGATCTGGGAGGAGCAGTAAATATGATTAACCTTGTTCGTGCCAGAGCAAGCAACAGTGATTTTCCGATTGATCCAAGACCAACTGTAGGTCTGACACAAGATCAAGTGCTTGAATGGGTAAGAACAGAGCGGATACTGGAATTAAGTACTGAAGGATATGATTTCTTTGATTTACAACGATATGCTCAGCATCACCCGGGGTGGGATTGGATGGATGAAATGCAGTTTGATGAACGTGGTGGTGATTTCTTTGATCCGGGAGTACATGATCTGTTTCCCATTCCTCAACGAGAAATGGATTTAGGAAATTATGTCCAAAACCCTGGATACTAGTGATACGCTGAATGTTAAATTTTAAAAACTGAAAAAATGAAAATCATTTTGAAATACATATTTTCAATCTCTCTTGTCGCCATATTGATAAGCGGTTGTGAAGAAGATTTGGAATCGCCTGGCATGGATTTTTCAATCATGCAGGGCGGAGATCCTATATCTGAGCCTTTTTCGGCTCAGGTTGGCGAAGAACTTACCTTTCGGGTCATTGGATCAAACTTAGAAAAATGTGCGATATGGCCAGGTTCGGATAATAAAAAATATCCGGATGATTATGCAAAGGAGGGTGCTTCAGGGGTCAACTTGGTAGAGGGAGATGAAGACATCTTTGAAGCTACTTTTACTTATCAGACCGCAGGTACCTATGAGTTGACGCTTATTGGTTCCAATTGGGGTTATGGAGGTGATGACTTTAAGGAAGTAATTATCACAAAACAAATTACCATTAATTAAAAGGAGAGGACTTCACCTCTCTTTAAGGATTAGGTCGGGCAATTATTTGCTCGGCCTTTTTTATTCTTGTGGGATCAAGCATTAAAAAATTCTTCAGGAGGATTGTTTTAATCTGGTAATTTCGTGATTAAAGAATTTATGGATTTCACTCATTTTATAAGCGTCGATTGGGGGACCTCTAATCTTAGAGTTCAACTTATAAAAACACCTGCACTCGAGATATTGGAATCAATAAAGCTTTCTGAAGGTGTTAAGATTGTTTTTGATCGATGGAGGGTTGAAGGTGGAGACAGGGAGGATTTATTCTTGTCTTTGTTGAAAAGCCAGGTCGAGTCATTGAAGAATCCCATAACTAAAACCTGTCCGATTATTATGTCGGGTATGGTCTCTTCCAGTATAGGTCTCCGTGAGCTACCCTATGCCCAGGTGCCTTTTGGCATAGACGGAAAGGGCTTGATCATTAATGAAATTAAAGGAGGAACATATCTGAAGAATCCAATCTATATGATTTCGGGTGTAAGGACCAATGAGGATGTGATGAGAGGGGAGGAAGTTCAGATGCTTGGTTTAATTGATAAAAACTATCAGGGCGAAGAAATGTGTTTCATTCTTCCGGGGACACACAGCAAACACATTCTCCTTAATGACGGGTTGATCATTGACTTTAAGACGTATATGACCGGAGAGATTTTCGAGATGCTAATCAAACATAGTACGCTATCAGAAGCCCTTGAAAAAGTGAACGAAATGGATCCTTCCTTGTTCGAGCAAGGCGTTTTGAGATCGGTGGAAGGGAGTTCCCTGCTCCATGAATGGTTCAAGGTTCGAACAAGTCACCTGTTGAAAAAAAGATCAAGGATTGAAAACCATAGCTACTTAAGTGGACTATTGATTGGGGAGGAATTGAGATATCTTAAGACATATCCAGGAAAGATTAGGCTGGCTGCAGGCTCGAGCCTATATCAACAATATGCTCTGGCTTTAAAAGTACTTCAGCTTAGTAACGTAGAATTTGTTTCTAAAGAAGAAGAAAGTTTGAGTGTTGTTAGGGGACAGTGGAAAGTTCTAAATCTAGTTTATGGGTCTTGAAAGCTATAAGAAATCTTCTCTTATTGGCGAAAAATTATCAACCAGGCGTGCAGTGGGAGTGAGCAACTTAATTGTGTGTTCTTTTCCTCCTGGGACATAGAACATATCTCCTGGGCCTAGGTGCATATCAGGTTCTCCTTCGCAGTAAAATATGATTTCTCCTGAAACGATGTATGTTGTTTGAGCGTGGGGATGCGAATGGGGAGGTTCCGGGGCATCCCAGGGACCATTACTGAAATCTAATACAGCTGTCATTAAGTCCCCTGTATAGATGAGTTTTCTTTTAAGACCCTTTTTGACTTCAATGGTAGGAGCACTTTCTGATTTTAAAACGGGCATAGAAATTATATTGTTAATTATTACTCGAAACTAATAATAAAGCATTGGAATAATTATGTGAATCGTAAAGTCAGTCGATTACTCACTTTTACTCTTTGAGCCTTAATGGTAACCAACCCCATCAATCTGGGTTTCGAGATTTAGGAAAGAAAAGTACAGTTACTAACCCCAGGGAGGTGAAAAATATATTTAGCTATGTACCTGACACAATGGTCTTGCGATACTGAAGGGGTGATTGATGAACGATGCTTTTGAATTGTCGGTTAAAGTTTGATAAATTGTTAAATCCACTTTCAAAGCAAATATTGGAGATGTTCAGGCTTTCATCTGACATTAATTTGCAAGCATAACCAACCCTAATTTCATTCAGGAATTGTGTAAATGTCTTTCTGGTTCTCGATTTAAAAAACCTGCAAAATGAAGGGGGTGTAAGACCGGCAATGTCCGAAATCTCTTCTAGGTTAATCGGTTGTCTGAATCTGGACAAAATGTAATCATAGATCTTTGTCATTTTGTAGGCTTCAGTATTATGATGTTTCTGTAAATAACCCGGATTAGCCAAGAGCCGGTATTCCCGTGACCGGGAAAGGTATTCAATTAGATGCAATAAGTGAATGAGACGTTCACCAGCTGACATGGTTAACATTTTTTTCATTCCTAAAGCGATATATTGGCGGGTTTTTCCAAGGATCTTTAAGCCCTGTTGTGAATTTTCAAGTAGTTTGACAACATGAGACATTTCTGGTAGTTGAAAAAAATGCCTGCCTAAAAAATCCTGCCTGAAATGAATCACAATAGCTTCTGCTCTTAATGAAGGATTACCCTGAAAATATTGTTGTGAATTTTTATAAACATGAGGAAGATTAGGGCCAATAAAGGCGAGGTCTCCATCTTTAAAAGGCTCAATATTATCTCCGATTATTCTGGTCCCTTCGCTCCGGGTTACAAGAACCAGTTCATATTCCGGATGATAATGCCAGGGTGTTGGATAGTATTCATAGGAATCTTTTTGCAATACAAAAGAATACTGATGTTCCAGTGTGGTAAGCTTTTCTAAAACAGGCTTCATGCTTTCTGAAATTTTCTAGATGTTAAAATATACCAAAAAGTTGATAATTGAGTACATAAAATACAACGAATAATCTCCGTGATTTGTAATGTGGTTGAGAAATTATCTATCGACAATCATTTATAGAAGACAATAAACAACAATCAAACATCCATTATGAAGTCACATAAGATCACAATGTTAGGGACCGGACTAATCGGTACCTTTTACACAATGTGCCTCCATGGTCAAAGAGGCAGAGACCGTGTACATGCGGTTTATTCAAGGTCAGAAGATCGTGCCAAAACATTCGCCAACGAGTGGGATATCCCCAATACATATACGAATATGGCTGATGCAATTCAAGATCCGGAAACAGATGTGATTGTGATTGGATTGCCAAATCACTTGCATGAAGAAGCTGTTACCCTTGCTGCAGCAGCAGGAAAGACAATATTGTGCACAAAACCACTTGGCCGGAATGAAGATGAAGCATTTAGGATGTTGGAAATTGTAGAAAAGGCAGGAGTTTTTCATGGATACCTTGAAGATCTTGTCTACACTCCGAAAACCTTAAAGGCCTTGAAGAGTGTTCAAAGTGGTTCGCTGGGGAAAATATTGTGGACGCGATCAAGGGAAGCACATCCGGGACCGCACAGTGATTGGTTCTGGGATCCTAAACAGTCCGGTGGGGGTGTGATTATCGACCTTGGATGTCATTGCATTGAGATTGGACGGAATTACATAGGAAAAGACATTAGGCCTGTTGAGGTGATGTGCTGGATGGACACACAGGTAAAACCGATTGATGCTGAAGACAACGCTATCGGCTTGGTTAAATATCAGAACGGAGCCATTAGTCAATTTGAACTTAGTTGGACATATCGAGGGGGTATGGACCTTCGGGATGAGGCGTCAGGGACAGAAGGAACCATAAGAACGGACCATTTTTTACGAACGGGATTTGAAATGTTTACCAATGTGGGGTTGGGAGGATATGTAGCTGAGAAAGCAGAAAGTGAGAAAGGATGGTTGTTTCCAGTGGGTGACGAAGTGCATGAATTGGGATACACACATATGTTTACCGATATGTTCGAAGCTATGGAGAAAGGTGAACAACCAATGGAAAACTTTTATGATGGATACGTTGTCAATGCAGTCATGGATGCTTGTTATAAATCAGCTAAATCCAAGAAATGGGAGCCAGTTGATTTGAGGGTATGGAGGGGACGTGAAGATGTAGATGCCCAGGGAGCTCACAGTGAATTTGATAAGGATCATTACCTTATTAAAGAAGAATTATTACCTGATGGAAGAAAGAAAGTGATTCTTAAAAACAAAAAGTCTGGTGAGTTTTCTCAAAAAGTAGTCTAATGCTAGAGGAAAAAAATATAGTGATTGTAGGCGGTACCACTGGACTTGGGTTGTCAGCTGCCAGGAAATTTATTGAATTGGGTGCCAGGGTAACGGTAACAGGAAGAAACCCTGATTCTTGTGAGAAGGCTCAAAAGCAACTTGGAAAGAGTGGAATAGCCATCAGTAGTGATGCCACAGAAGAAGGAGCTGCAGAAGAAGTTATTGATCAATGTAGAAACAAATGGGGAGTCATTCATGGTCTTTATCATGTAGCTGGTGGGAGTGGCAGGAAATATGGTGACGGCCCACTCCACGAAATGTCACTGGAAGGATGGAACAAGACCATGGAGCTTAATCTTACTTCCATTATGCTGTCTAACCGTGCTGCCATACATGCTTTTCGTGAACAGAAAGAAGGAGGTGTCATTCTAAATATGGGATCAGTGCTTGGGTATTCCCCATCACCAAAATACTTTGCAACACATGCTTATGCTGCTGCAAAATCAGCAATTATTGGATTTAGTAAATCTATAGCGGCTTACTATGCAAAAGAGAATATTCGAATCAATGTGATCGCTCCGGCATTGGTAGAAACACCGATGGCTCAAAGAGCAGCTGAAGATAATGCCATTCTTGAATTTATTAAGACCAAGCAACCGCTGGATGGGGGTAGAATCGGGAGACCTGAAGACCTGGATGGTATGGCGTCTCTATTGCTCTCAGATCAGGCGTCATTCATTTCAGGGCAAGTATTTACAGTAGATGGTGGATGGACCATAAGTGAGGGACAAATTCCTGGTAATGAGTGATTTGGATATAGGAATAGATATTGGAGGTACTTACATAAAAGGAGTATTAATTCAGGGTGCGAGTGTAGTACGCCAGGCAGTAAGAAAGACCAATCCAAAAGAAGCAAACTGGCAAGAGGGTGTCCGTTTGATAATAAATGAGCTAGCAAAGGAGGTAAGCGATCCCATTGATAACATAGGGTTGTCGATCCCCGGACTTTGTGATGAACACAACCGCATGATTTCCTATATGCCTGTTCGGTTTGATGGACTCGAAGGATTTAACTGGACAAGATTTCTAAAGAGAGAAGTACATGTTATTAATGATGGCCATGCAGCATTGTGGGCGGAGTCACAATGGGGAGTGGGAAAAGGTATTAAGAACATTGCTATGCTTACGTTGGGCACTGGTGTTGGAGGCGGGCTATTGTTGAATGGAGAAATTTATCAGGGATTTTTGCAGCGCGCTGGCCATCTGGGACATATTGTTGTAGATGGTAATAGCCAATCCCAGGATATTACAGGAATGGCTGGCAGTTTGGAAGAAGCCGTGGGTGAGTATTCACTAAATGAAAGGTCAAAGGGTCAGTTTAAAACTTATTTTGATTTACTTCAGTCTTACCAGGATGGTCATCAGATAGCTTCGGATATTTGGCTGGAAACCGTCCGTAAACTAGCATTGGGAATATCTTCACTTTGTAATGCATTTAGCCCGCAGCTGGTCATTTTATCTGGGGGGCTCATCAAAGCAGGTGAGCAACTATTAGAACCACTTTCCAACTTTATGGATCGTTATGAATGGCGTCCGGGTGGGAGTATTACCCCTATTCGCTTAGCAAAATTTCAGGATTACCCCGGAGCAATAGGAGCAGCCCTGTTTGCAAGGAGTCGATCATCAATACATAATGAGAATGAAAAAATAACAACTTAAAAATGTCATTAGTAAAAGATTATATACGCCAATCGCAAAATATTATGGAAGTAGTCCTTGCGCAGGAGGAA
>MDTD01153624.1_pt1 | contig 11416 bp, 8 predicted proteins | sample 811221 | NCBI WGS metagenome assembly MDTD01 (sample SAMN05326646, study PRJNA326480) | marine metagenome | isolation source: seawater | place: Pacific Ocean: South West | collected 2011
ATTTAGATCAAGAAGCTTTAAGACCATGGTTTCCACTAAATGATGTTTTAAAGGGATTATTTAGATTATGTGAGAAACTCTTTGACATTAAAGTTATTGAAGCTGAAGGGGAAGCACCAGTTTGGCATAAAGATGTTCTTTTCTTTAATATTTTTGATAAATCAGATAATAAAATTGCCTCATTTTATTTAGATCCTTTTTCTCGTCCAGAATCGAAAAGAGGAGGGGCTTGGATGGATGAATGTCTTAATAAAAATGCTAAACCTAATGGTGAAAAGATAGTACCTGTTGCCTACTTAATATGCAATCAAACCCCACCCTCTAGCGATAAGCCCAGTTTAATGAGTTTTGATGAAGTACAGACATTATTTCATGAATTTGGTCATGGGCTACAACATATGCTTACGACTATTGATTTACCTCAAGCTGCAGGCATTAATAATGTGGAGTGGGATGCAGTTGAACTTCCCAGTCAATTTATGGAGAATTGGTGTTTTGATAAAAAAACATTGCTAAACATAGCAAAACATTATGAAACAGGCGAAGAATTACCATTAGAAGATTACGAAAAACTTTGTGCGAATAGAACTTTTAATTGCGGCATGTCAACATTAAGACAATTACATTTTGCTATTGTTGATTTAAGATTACATAGCAATTTACCTTTTTATAAGGGAAAAAATTCTGATGAGATTAGAAGAGATATCGCTAAAGATACCACTATAATGCCCCCTATTGTTGAAGATAAATTCCTTTGCTGTTTTAGTCACATTTTTGCAGGGGGGTATTCTGCCGGATATTATTCTTACAAATGGGCAGAGGTTTTAAGCGCTGATGCATTTTCGATGTTTGAAGAGGCTGGTTTAGAAGATGATCAGAAAGTAAAAGATATCGGGATTAAATTTAAGGAAACCATTTTGAGTCTAGGAGGAAGTTTACCTCCACTAGAAACTTTTAAATTATTTAGAGGCCGAGAACCAAAAACTGATCCTTTAATAAGACATCTAGGATTAGCAAACTAATTTACTAATTTTTTGATAATTTGATTTATCGCATATTCATTTTTGATTAAACTTTTATGTTTAAAAATATTCAGAGCGTATTTATCTCCCTGAGGCAAATAAGCTTTCCAACCAGGGAAAACCATCATATCCCAATATGTAAAAAAACTTACGCATTCTACTTTGTCTAGAAAAGAATTTGAGGCATAAAGTTCTCTTAATAACTCACTATTTTTTTTCATTTCAGATATCCCTTTTAAGGGATAAAATGGAATTAATTGAGCTATTAAGGTCCCTTTATGTGGCGAGCCAACACTAATAAATCTTTTTGTTCTTTTATATCCCTCAAAATATTTCAACCAATAGCTTCCTATTATGCCACCCATTGAGAAGCCCAAAATATCAATTTCCCTATTAGAACCATATTTCTTGATTATCAAATCATTAAAATCTTTTGTTAAATCAATAATAGAGACCATTCCAAAATCATGTCGAAGAGTTGGAGCATAATAATCTAAGGAAAATTGATCAAGTTCTTTAATCAATTTTTTGAATATCATTGAGGTATTCCACAGTCCATGTATCAAAACTATTGGTCTAGTTAATTGCATCTTTATTTATTTTTTAGGAATTTCACAATAGAAACAGTACCGTTAAAGCCATCAATAGGAGGCCTACATTTTGTTAAAGTAATTTCCATTTTATCTGGATTAAATTCACTTTGTATCATCTTTAAAATTTCCTCAGAATATTTTTCAATTGTTAAACAAGAGATTTCTTTTGCTTGAGCTTTAACTTTTTGAATTATTAGAGAATAATCTAAAGTTGCTTTCAAATCATCATTCATACTACATTGATCAAAATCTGACCATAAAAGAATATCTAAATTAAATAATTGGCCAAGTTGCCTCTCTTGATCTAAGACTCCAACCCTTGCCCATAATTCAATCTTTTCAATTTTTAAAAAATTTTTCATCCTATTTACGAAATTAAATATCTTCATGAATAAAGTTTCTCTTCCCCGAAGAATAATCATCTACTGTGTGTCCTTCTCCACTTAAAAAATATTTATATGTTACGAGTCCTTCCAATCCTACAGGTCCCCTAGGTGGTAAGGATTGGGTACTTATTCCCACTTCAGCTCCAAAGCCATATCTAAATCCATCTGCAAATCTAGTAGAACAATTATGGAATACTCCTGCACTATCAACTGAATTCATAAATAAAGATGCAGTTTCATTATTATTTGTAATAATCCCATCAGTATGTCTAGATCCAAAATTTTGAATATGTTCAATCGCTTCATTCAAATCATCGACAATTTTTATTGATAAGATCATGTCTAGATATTCTGTTGCCCAATCCTGAGAATTTGCAGATAATTGAACACCAAAAGAGACTGACTTAGTATCCCCTCTTAATTCAACTTTGTTTGAATCAAATATTGGTATGGCTTTATTTAAAAACTCTTCAGCAATATCTTTATGAATTAATAGAGTTTCAATTGCATTACAAGCAGCAGAATATTGAATCTTACTATCTAAAGCAACTTTTATGGCTAAATTAATATCACTTTCATGATCTATATATAAGTGACATATACCATCAGCATGACCTAATACTGGAATTCTAGTATTTGATTGGATAAACTTTACAAATTCATTACTTCCTCTTGGAATTATCAAATTTATATCTTTTTCTAGGAGCAACATCGACATACTATCCTTTCTATTAGTTAATAAACAAAGTGAGTTTTCATCAATTGATGATTTATTTAAACCATATTGCAGTGCATTAAATATTGCTTTATTTGTTTGGTTCGCTTCACTTCCCCCTTTAAGTATGGCAGCATTTCCTGATCTAATTGCAAGTGAACTTATTTGAATAACGGCATCTGGTCTAGATTCAAATATCACACCTAGCACTCCTATTGGTACAGTTTTCCTTTGAAGGATTAAGCCTTCAGAGAGTCTCTTATTTATTTGTACTTGACCAACCGGATCTGGTAGATCTCGAACCTTTCTAACTCCTTCAATTCCCTGAAAAAATTTTTCTTCAGATAATTTTAATCTTGAAAGTAATGCTTGCGAGATACCTTTCTCTTGAGAAATAACATAATCATTATGGTTTGCTTCTAATATTTCTCTCGAATAGGTAAGTAAAGAATCCGCCATAAGATTAAGAGCCTCTTTTCTTTTTGAGTTAGATGCCTGACAAATTCTTATTGAGGCTTGGCGTACTGCTGAGGCTTTTTCTTTAAGTTCTTTATTAGGTATTGAAATCTCAATCTTACTTCCCATAATTAAATTTTACTGATGAGCTTCAATATTAAATGAAAACAAGATTAATTTAAAGCCAATAACTAATATCTGAAAAAAATTTGTACTTGACTCTTCCAGTCGCCATTAGAATCAAAAGAACCAAGTATTTCTAGATATTCATTAGCTTGTAAGGTAAGAATCCATAAGGGTGGAATATCGTCCCTATCTGGAGTGGTTTGCATTGCGAAATTCAAACTATCGGTTATATCAAGGCCAATCTCAGCTATCCATGCTTGAGAAGACAATCCATCATTTTCAGATGTTTCTTGTTTTTCATCAAGTTCTAGGGTTTCGCTAGAAAAAATATTATTTACAGAATCAGTATTCTCTATTAAAGCTGGATAAAGAGATAATTGTAATCTTTCACTGAAGCCGTCTGTTCCATTTATTTGCGATATAAATGCTCTATTAATGAGGTTGGAAGAATTGCCGCCTATTAATCCTATTATTTGAGATCTACTATAACTTGGGGTACTTCGTAATTGAATCATTTGATTCTTATCTTCAAATGATAATTGATCTAAAAAACCTTTATATGAAGCTTCTATTTTGATAAATCTTGTATTACCGATTCCAAAAGAACCAAAACCTTTTGATTCATCTAATATGCCCAAATCATTTGAAATATTAATATCCTCATTATTTTGAGTAATTGGAATAATAGAATCGGGAACCTTACTTGTTAAAGAAAAATCTAAATATGGAATAACACCATTTCTAGAAGCAAAAAGTAAATAATTATCTTGATTTTTATCTAATTTAAAAGGCGTAGTGTATAGGTTCGCTCTACCTTTTCTTATATCTACTAATCCGCGCGCATTAAGATCATCTCTGACATTACCATTTATATTTAAATTTATCCTAGTATCAAGATAGGCTTTTAAAATGTTTGCATATTCGATCCTGAAATCGGGGCCTAACTTAATATATAAATCATCAAAATTAATATTACCTAAAAATTTAGGTAAATTTTCTTCAAAAAGGTTTTTATTTAATATTGATTCATTAGAAATAATCTCAATTTCTTTTTCTCTTGTCCAATAAAGTTCTGGCCAAGATTTCTGAACATAATCTTTATCATTAACTCTTTTATTGTTATTCCCATTACTATTATTAGTTTTGAAATTAATAAAACCATTTTTCAATCCAATATCCCCAGAGATTATGGGACTCAGAAATGATCCTTTAAGAAAAAGATTTGAATCAACACTAAGATTAATATTTTTTCCAACTAATTTAAAATTTTCTGAAATAAAGTTTATTGAATTTTTCTTTTTTTCTAATTCCTTATAAAATGGCAAAGATCCATTTAAAGATATTTTTCCTTTTTTATTACTAAAAGCTTTAAAATCTTTAATCTCTATTTCATCAAAATCAAAAATAAACGTAGCATTTAGATCATTTAAATTATTTTGGAATATATCCACCTCAGCATCTTTAATAAATAAAAAACCATTTGCAATAGGTTTATTTATTGAACCCTTTATTAACATCCTAAGATTTGCATCTCCGCTTTTAAAAGAAAAATTCTTATTAGATAAATTACCAATTAATTCAAGAAATCTTTGGTCACCATTTAATCTCAAATCTAAGTCGTTATTAATATCTAAAGGTATAGAACCAAATAAAGAAATTGGCTTTGAAGAATTATCTAGCAATAATGATAAATCGATATTAAATAAAGAATCCTTAAAATCTATTAAACCTTTATTAAACATTAAATTAAATTTATTAACTGATGTTTTATTTGATGAAATTAAACTAGAAAAGTTTTTCTCAGTTAAGTTATATAGAAGCTTGATATCTAAACTTCCCTTAAAAGATTTAGGGTTGTCAAAAAACAAATTACCAAGACTTAAGGGTAAGTTAGAAATCCTTAAAATCCCATCATTACTAAATAATCCACCATTTAGATCTATAGTAAAATTATTTTTCTCAGTATTTTGCAAGTTATTCTTCTCTCGCAAGTATCCTTTTAAATTTGTTTTTATTTTATAGTTAGAAATTTCATTCCCAAAAATATCTAAGGTTGCATTATAACGACCTTCAAACTTATTAAGAAAAGTATTAATCCTTTTTTTGTTAATTGAGACTTCAATGGGAATTTTAGAATTCTTTAAAAATGCTAGTTGCTCATCTAAAGTCTTTTCATTATTAGCTATCTCTACAAAATTAAGATCTTTAGAATTACCATTTGATATTATTTTACTTTTATCAAAATTTAAAATATCTAATAGTGTTAGAGCAGTCCAATTAGCACTAATATTTAGGAAATCGACTGTAAGAAATTTATTAGTATTTGATTTATAAATAACATCTATCATACCGCCATCAATTGGATATAAAGAAGAATTAATATTTATATTATTCTCATTTAATTTAAAATCAAATAATGAATTTGCAAATTTTATATCTCTATATTTTCCTAAACTTAAAGAAAATCTACCATTAAAAATAGACTGGTCTGGAGTTATATCACCTGACCCATTAATTGTTCCATCTACTCTATCAAACTGATTATCATTAAGTGATAATTCTAATTCATTAAGAGGAAAATTATTAGCTTTCCACTTATATAATTTATTATCTTTAAATACATTAAGACTTCCTTTATTTGAATCAAAGATTCTACTAAATTCTAAACTTCTTAATTTTAATTTTGAGTCAACTTTCATAGATAGAAATGAAGGGATTGGTGAATATCTATTATTCATTTTTAATAAATAGCCACCTTCTTTATTTATAATATTTCCATCCCATATTTCTCTAATTCTAATCCCCTTAAAATGAGGATAATCTATATTAAAGTTTATTATAGTTTTTAAATTATTTAATTCACCTGCTACTTTCCCCTTTGCAGTAATAAAGCCTCTTATGCCATTATTTCTGAAAATATTAAGATTAGATAATTGAGTTCTATTTAAATTAAAGCTTGTATCTAATGAGCCAAATTTTATCTTATTTTTATCAACAATATAAGGAATATTTCCTAATAATTTAATCTCTGGATTAATACTATTTATATATCCTAATTCTCCCTCAATTTGTATAAGATTTGTTTCTTTGCTTAAAGGAATATAAAGTTGTATATCTGAAATCAAAGTTCCATAATTAATATCTCTAATATTGCTAATTATTTTATTATTCTTGCATAAAATATCAAAAGATTCTGTATTAATGTTTTCATTTAAATTTCTAAAATTAAATTTAAAATCATCTACTGATAATTTCCCTTTACAATAATTCTTATTATCAGAGTTAAAAAAAGTTAAATTTGACTTTAAGAAACCTTTTTTTATATTAATATTTTCCTTCTTCAAGTTATAGTTTAAATCTTTAATATTAACGCCCTTTGATAATATTTTAAATTTTAGAAATTCATTATTAAACTTTTTATTAAAATCTACTTTTATATTACCTTTATCTTTTAAAAAAGTGCTGACTGATCCTATTAATTGATTTTCATAAGATCTATAAACTAAATTACCCTTTATTTGTGCTTCTAAACCAATATCCTTAATTTTTAAATTTGATCTTTTTTTTAAATTAAAATAAAGCTCATAATTCAATCTTTTATTATCAATCTGACTTTTAGGAGGTGAATTATTTTCAAAGCTGAAAAATTCTTCTTGAAAATTTAAATCTAACTTGCGAGGATTGATATTAAAAATCCATTTTCTATTTAAAATAGATCGAAAAGGCATAATCCTTATAGAAATATTATTTGCCCTAATTGAGACCTTTTTAAATTCATCATCCAGAATTTTAGAATTATTTAAAGAAAATCCCAAAAAATTCAACCCACCATATTCTCCTAATTCAATTTTCTTGTTTACATAAGATCCTAATTTTCTCTCTAAATTATTTTTTTTTGAATAATAAAAATCTCCAATAATTTCATCTACCCCAATTTGGAAGATAAAGCCTGCAGCAAATAATGCCGAGACAGTAAATATATTTTTATTTATTCTAGGAAATTCACTCTTTTTCAAAATAGAATCCTAAAATAGAGTAGGCTTACAAAATATAAGAAATTAAAACAATTAAAGCCAGTAAATGTCTTCTTTTGAACTATTAGAATCTACTCCAAAAATTTTTGGCATATTAGGTTTAGTCCTCTTATTGGTAACCTTAATTACATTTTTCTTTAATTTCCAAATAAAATTTCGTTTAACTGGTGCAACAATTTTTTCTTTCCTTCTATCTATATTTAGTTGGGCATTTTTACAAAGTTATAGTGAAAACGTCAAGATTGATGGTGCAATCTATGTTCCAGTAGTTTATGACAATGGTTCCGATTTAATAATTCTCAAGGCAAAAAATGATTTTCCACAACTATCAGTTAACCCAACATTGGAACAAGTATCCTTAAATCTGAAAAGAGGAAGTCGCAACGGACAAAAAGTTCATATCAAGTTAAGGGGTTTAGAGAAGATTACTGAAGATGTAAGTAAGCCTATTATTCTTGGTGAAATCGAGAAAAGTTTCATAACAATGCAAACTAATAATGAATGAATTTAATAATTTGGAAATTTTACCAATCAATTTCAGACATGAAAAAGTTTTTTTAAAAGATAATAATCTTCAAGATTGGCAAAGTATTCGGGATTTAAGTGACTTAGATATAAATTTACTTTTAAAGAAAAAGTCATTATGCACTGAAAGTAGATTAAAAAAAATAAGAGCTATTGCTATATTCATAACCGAACTAAAATTAACTCCATATCAAGCTTATATACTTTTACATTCAGGAATAGGATCATTAAAAACTCTCTCCAATCAAAACCCTGACTCATTGAAACAAAAAATCGGCAGACTTGAAAGAAGAATGAAAACTAGAACACAGTTAGAAATTAGTCAGAAATTATTAAAAGAATGGATCTTTAAGTCAAAAAGACTTTATTAATTTATTTTTGAAAAAATGATTTTTTAATATAGAATAATCTCTAGAAGTTAATAATAATATGTTTAAAAATCTCTTGTATATTTCATTATTCTTTTTAACATTTTTGAATCCAACTTTAGGTCAATCAAATTTATTAGAAAGTGTCAAAAAGAATCCCAAAAATGCAATAGAAATGTGTAATAAATTCAAGGAATTTAATAACAAGGGTATTTCAGCTAATTCTGATGAAGCAGTAAATTACGTTTCAAAAAGAAACAAATTGAGTCTAATTAATGCAGAGATTCTCTCGATCTATGTAATTGGCCTTCATTGTCCAAATGTAATTTAGACTTTAATGTTATCCATTAAATATCATGATTCTCATCTGAAGCTCAAAGATGGAACAAGGCTAATTTCAAGAATATGGCTCCCTGAAGGGCACGGTAAATGGCCTGCACTATTGATGCGACAACCTTATGGGAGAGAAATTGCATCTACAATTACGTATGCACATCCAACCTGGTGGGCATCTAAAGGATATATGGTCATAATTCAAGATGTTAGAGGTCAAGGGGGATCGGAGGGTCAATTTAAGGGGTTTCATCAAGAAGCTGATGATACTTCAGAGACACATGAATGGGTAAGATCTCTAAAAGAATGCAATGGTAAATTAGGTTTATTCGGTTTCTCTTATCAAGGGTTAACCCAACTTACGGGTACTGATAAAACAGAGCCTCCGGATTGTTTGTCTCCAGCGATGACAGGATTAGATATCAGAGAACATTGGTGTTCTGATGGGGGCGCATTTTGGTGGAACAATAATATTTCATGGGGATTGCAAATAGCAGCATTAAAAATGCGACGAGAGAAAGATATGAATGGTTGGAAGAGAATAAGATCGATGATCGAAAATCAAACACATTTACAGGATGGTTTGAAACTTTTGAAGGAATTAGATCCCGATAATTTTATTCTTCAATGGCTCGATATTCTAGATCATGGTAAAAATTTTGAAGAAATTAGAACTGTTGATTCTTGGTTAAAAAAACCAATGCTTATATTAGGTGGTCTTTGGGATCCTCATTTACGAGGTGCTTTAGATTTATACAAAAAATCCAAAGATCTTGGTGGAGATCCGGAAATAATAATTAGTAATTCCTCACATCTAAATTGGTGGAAAGATTCACAAATTACACTTTTAACTTTCTTTGATAAGCATTTAAAAAGCATTGATCAGAATAAAATATTAAATCCTAAACAGAAAAAGATTTGGAATATTTCCACAAAAAAATGGGAATGTATAGAAAACGTTCCATTGAATTATGAGTTTTGTTTAGAAAGTGATGGTAATGCTAATTTTGAGACCATAGATGGCAGCTTATCAATAAATGCAAAGAGTTCTGGATTCGTTTCAATTGTTCATGATCCATGGAGACCTATTCCAAGTGATGGGGGACATTTAGGAAAAAATCCAGGGTTATTTGATAGATGCAAAATTGACAAAAGACTTGATGTAGCAGTTTTTCAAACCCACCATATAAAAGAGAACATACATCTCTCAGGCATTCCTACTTTTAGTACTGCAATTATTTGCGATCAAGAAAGTTTTGATATTTGCCTATCTTTATCAATTATTGACAAAGATGAAGAAATTGTGACTCAATTTACAACTGGATTTTTAAGAGTGAGAAATTCCATCAAGGATATCGAGCAAAACTACATTGTGAAATTCCACCCTACAAATATTTCAATCCTAAAAGGAAATAAATTGAGACTATCAATATCTGCCTCTGCCTGGCCAGCAATTGGAGTGAACTCTGGATGTAAGGAAAAATTCTGTGGTAACACAAGTATTGATCATAGAATTACCACAATTAATTTCAATTTAAAAAAGTCAATTATGAAAATCGCACCATTTTTTAAATAATTATCATAAAACGACTTAAAAGTTTGATAAGCTAATCCTTAAGAACCACCAGTCATGGCAAACAACTTAAAAATAGACTGGATTAAATCAGAAGCTCTCAACCTTGAAAATTGCTGCAATGATAATCCTCTAAGTATTTTAGGCCCGCATCCTAAAGATAATTCTTGGGTCATAAGAATATGGATGCCTGAAGCTGATCAAGTTCAAATTCTATTTAACGATAAGGAATTTAACACTACAACTCCCAATCATAAATGGCTTTTTGAGACGACTATCCCTGATAATCCAGAAAATAACTATAAAATCAAGGTTTCAAGAGGAGGGATTCATCACACACAATTGGATCCCTGGGCCTTTAGAGATGAGTGGATGGGAGAGGTTGACAGGCATCTTTTTGCGGAAGGTAACCACCACCACATATGGAAAAAGATGGGTGCACACATTGTTGAAATCAACAATCAAAAAGGTGTCATGTTTTGTATATGGGCTCCAAATGCTAAAACAATCTCAATCATAAGTGATATAAATTCATGGGATGGAAGACATCATCCTATGCAAAAACGATTAGGAGGAATTTGGGAATTATTTATGCCACTTATGAAAGAAGGTGATACGTATAAATATGAAATCAGAACACAACAAGGCCATATTTATGAGAAAGCAGATCCGTATGGATTCTTGCATGAGGTGAGGCCTAATAATGGTTCTATTATTTCTAAATTAAATAATTTCAACTGGAGCGATAATAAATGGATTAGCCAGAGAGACTCAACAAATCAATTAAACAAACCTATTTCTGTTTATGAGATGCACCTAGGCAGCTGGATGCATGAGTCATATGAAAATATTTATATTGATAAAAATGGGAAGAGTAGAAAACCTGTTCCTGCTGCTGATCTAAAGCCTGGCACACGATTGTTAACTTATCCTGAATTAACTAAAAGACTTATTCCATATGTTAAGGAGAGAGGATTTACACATATCGAATTGATGCCAATTTCTGAACATCCCTTTGATGGTTCATGGGGATATCAAGTTACTGGCTGGTATGCTCCCACTAGTAGGTATGGTTCTCCAAATGAATTTAAAGAATTTATTGATAAATGTCATGAAGAAGGTATTGGAGTAATACTCGATTGGGTACCCGGACATTTCCCAAAAGATAAGCATGGATTAGCTTTCTTTGATGGATTTCATTTATATGAACATGCCGATCCAAAAATAGGAGAACATAAAGAATGGGGGACTTTAATTTTTAATTACAGTCGTAATGAAGTAAGAA
>MDTD01182514.1_pt1 | contig 11416 bp, 21 predicted proteins | sample 811221 | NCBI WGS metagenome assembly MDTD01 (sample SAMN05326646, study PRJNA326480) | marine metagenome | isolation source: seawater | place: Pacific Ocean: South West | collected 2011
ACCTGCAATACGAGCCATAGTTTTTGTGATAAAATTGTGCCTTTTATATAAGAAGATTAGTCAAAGTCAACGCCTTAAACGTTCAAAAAAGCCTCTATTTTACTGGTTATTTGATCAATTTCCATTGCCCCATCGATCTCATGAAAATTTGAATTTTTAGAATAGTAATCCAATACTGGTTTTGTTGTATAAATGTAGGTATCATATCTCTTTAATATCGTATTTAAGTCATCGTCCGATCTTTTTTCTAAAATTTTTCTTTTTTTTATTCTTTCTACGATAGTTTCTTTATTCACATTTAAGAAAAAAATATGATCTATTTTCTGATTTGAATCGATTAGTAATAAATTTAGATTTTTTGCTTGGCTTAGAGATCTAGGGTACCCATCAAAAATCAATTTTTCTTTTTTTTTGGGATCAAAAACATGATTTTTTAAAAGATTATTTACAATCTCATCACTGACGAATTTACCTTCGTTCATATTACTTATTATTTTTTTTCCAATATCTGTATCTTTTTTTATTTCTTCTCTTAAGATATCCCCAGTAGAGATTTGATAACCGTTTAATTTTTTTACAAGATATTTGGCTTGGGTACCCTTGCCAGCTCCTGGAGGACCAAACAATATTATATTCACTTATCTACCAAATTTAGTTTTTTTTATAAGTTGTTCGTATTGTGAGCTCATCATCCTAGTTTGAATTTGTGTTACAGTATCAATTGCAACAACAACAACAATTAAAACTGAAGCACCGCCCAAATAAAATGGTATAGGATAATTTGCAATTAAGAATTCAGGCATTAAACAAACTAATGCGAGATACAATGCACCTATTGTTGTTAATCTCGTTAATATTGTATCTATATACATCGCAGTACTTTCTCCTGGTCTTATTCCTGGAATAAATCCACCATATTTTCTTAAATTTTCAGCAGTTTCAGTTGGATTAAAAGTTATTGAAGTATAAAAAAAAGTAAAAAATATTATTCCTGATGCATACAGCAACATGTACAATGGTTGTCCTTGTGAAAAATAAGAAGATATATTTAAAAAAGTTTCATTTTGTGAAACATTAAAATTTGAAAAAGTTACAGGTAATAGTAATAAAGCTGATGCAAAAATCGCTGGTATTACACCTGCTGAATTAATCTTTAGTGGTAAATGTGAAGAGTCTCCGCCATACATTTTATTTCCCATTTGTCTCTTAGGATAATTTATTAAAATTTTTCTTAATGCTCTCTCCATAAATACAATAAACATAATTGTTGCAACAAGTAATAAAAAAATAAAAATTATCATTATAGTTGATATCGCACCAGTTCTCCCTAATTCAAATGTCGTTACTAAAGCTCTTGGGATTTCAGCTACAATACCTGAAAAAATTATTAGTGAGATACCATTTCCAATACCTCTTTGAGTAATTTGTTCACCTAGCCACATTAAAAAAATTGTTCCCGCTACTATTGTAGTAACAGTTGAAATTTTAAAAAATATACCTGGATTAATAACTAAATCTGCTGAAGATTCTAATCCAACTGCTAACCCATACCCTTGTATAGTTGCTAATAATACTGTTCCATACCTAGTTATTTGAGTAATTTTTTGTCTTCCTATTTCACCTTGAGCTTTTAAATTTTTAAAATAGTCAGAAACTCCAGTAAGTAATTGGATTATAATTGATGAGGATATATATGGCATTATTCCAAGAGCAAAAATTGCCATTCTACTTACAGCACCACCTGCAAAAACATTAAACATTCCTAATAAACCTTTTTGGTTTCCTTCCATCATGGTTTGAAGTTGTTCAGGATCTATTCCTGGCAGAGGTACAAAAGTTCCAAGTCTATAAACCGCTAGTATTAGTAATGTAAATAAAATTCTATTTCTAAGATCGTTTGATTGTGTTGAAGCACTCATTATTTAGATTGATTTTTAATAATAATTTGTCCACCAGCATTTTCAATTTTTTCTTTAGCAATTTTAGAAGAATAATCTGCTTCAATGTAAATTTTAGAATTTAAATCACCGTTTGATAAAATTTTAAATTTATTTATAGATTTTTTAAATAATTTATTTTTTTTAAATGTATCTATATTTATCTTCTCAATTGAATTAATTTTTTTGTTATCAATGAGTTTTTGTAAGTCACCTAGATTTATAATGGCTAAATCATTTTTATTTATTGGATTGAAGCCTCTTTTTGGTAATCTTCTATATAAAGGCATTTGACCACCCTCAAAACTTTTTATAGCTACTCCAGATCTTGATTTTTGACCTTTTACACCTCTACCAGAAGTTTTTCCTTTACCAGATCCGATACCTCTTCCCACACGGATTTTTTTTGTTTTAAAATTTTTTAATGTATTTAAAGTTGACATTATCCTCTTTTCTCAATTATTTCTGATATTTTTTTATTTCTCAGATTCGAGATGTTTTTAGGTGAATTTTGCTTAGATAAAGCTTTTATACATGCTCTTATTACATTATGAGGATTTGCTGTACCTAAAGATTTAGCAACAATATCTTTTATTCCAAGAACTTCACAAACAGCTCTAACAGGTCCACCAGCTATTATACCAGTTCCTTTAGGTGCAGACCTTAATTTAATTTTTCCAGCACCATCTTTGCCATATATGTCATGGTGAATTGTTCTTCCGTCTCTTAAAGGTATTTGTATTAACTTTCTTCTTGCTAGTTCGTTTGCTTTTTTTATTGCATCAGGAACTTGTTTCGCTTTAGCGTGTGCGATTCCGATTTTTCCATTTTGATTACCAACTACTACTAAAGCAGAAAAGCCAAATCTCCTGCCGCCTTTTACCACCTTAGTTATTCGGTTTATGTGAACTAACTTTTCAACAAATTCTGTATTTTTTTCCATAATTTAAAATTCCATTCCATTTTTTCTTAATGTTTCAGCAAAAATTTTAACCCTTCCGTGATATTTATAAATACCTCTATCAAAGTATATTTTTTTAATATTTTTTTCGTTAGCTTTCTTTGCTAATATTTCAGCAACAATACTAGATAATTCTGATTTATTTTTTTTTTGTCCTTTAACTTCCTTATCTATTGATGAAGCAGAAACTAAAGTAATTTTTTTTACATCATCAATTATTTGAGCACTTATATTTTTTGTGGATCTTGAAACACTCAATCTATACCGATTACTTGATACACTTTTAAGTTTTTTTCTTACTCTAAATCTTTTTCTCTCTATTGTACTAAGTCTCATTATTTTTTCTTACCTTCTTTTCTTAAAATATATTGACCTTTTTCCTTTATACCTTTTCCTTTGTATGGTTCAGGTGGTCTAATACTTTTAATTTGTGAAGCAACCATACCTACTTGTTGTTTATTTGAGCCACTTATTTTTAATGTTGTTTGTTTTTCTACAGCTATTTTAATACCTTCTGGAATATTGTAATTAATGTCATGACTAAATCCTAGCTGCATATTTAAAACATTTCCTTTTAGCGCTGCTCTAAAACCTACACCTGTAAGTTCAAGTATTTTTTCATAACCACTGCTTGCTCCAATAATAGCATTATTAAGTAAGCTTCTGCTCATACCCCATAATCTTTTAGAAGTATCATCAAGTTTTTTAGGTTTTATAGATACATCTTTTCCTTCTGTAATATTAAGTTCGAACATTTCTAAATCTAATTTGATTGCTTGTTTACCTAATGGTCCCTCAACATTAACAGTATTACCAGATAGTAAAAGTTTTACCTTTTCTGGAATTGGTATACTTATTTTTCCTATTTTAGACATTAAAATACCTTACAAATAATTTCTCCACCTAGCTTTTTTTTTCTAGCATCGACGTCCGTCATTACGCCTTGTGGTGTTGATACTATTGCTATACCAAGACCATTATTAATTTTTGGAAGACTGCTTGCACTTGAAAAAATTCTCCTTCCTGGTTTCGATACCCTTTCAATAGTATTTATAACTGGGTTTCCTGAGTTATATTTTAAGTTAATTTCTATTAGAGGTTTTTTATCATTATTGATTTTGTAATCTATTATATAACCCTCAGATTTAAGAACATCTGCAATTTTAGCTTTAAACTTAGATGATGGTAAAGAAACTTTATTATGATTTCTTACCTGTGCATTTTTTATTCTAGCTAACATGTCACCTATTGGATCACTCAAACTCATATATACCTTTCTACCAACTTGATTTTACCATTCCAGGAATTTTACCTTCTAAACCAAGTTGTCGAAGTGCTATTCTTGAAATTTTTAATTTTCTGTAAACTCCATGTGGTCTACCTGTAATCTGACATCTATTCATTACTCTCACTTTTGCAGAATTTCTTGGTAATTTTGATAATTTTTGTTGGGCTTTAAATCTCTCTTCTAATGATATTTTTTTATCCATTATTATTTTTTTTAATTCCAATCTTTTTTTATAATATCTGTTTGATAGCTTTATTCTTTTATTATTTTTATTAATTGCACTCATTTTAGCCATTAATTGCTCCTTGTTTCTTTAAATGGAAAATTTAAATGTTTTAGTAATTCGTAACTGTGTTCTGTTTTTTGAGATTTAATAACAATCGTTATATCCAAACCTCTTATTTTATCAACTTTATCAAAATTAACTTCTGGAAAAATAATATGTTCCTTTACTCCAAAGGTATAGTTTCCATATTTATCAAAACCGCCAGGATTTAATCCTCTAAAATCTTTTATTCTAGGTAAGGCAATATTTGTTAACCTGTCGATAAATTCATACATTTTGTTTTTTCTTAAGGTTACTTTTAAGCCAGAATTTGTATTTTTTCTTGTTTTAAAATTCGCTATAGATTTCTTAAATTTTGTAACCACTGGCATTTGACCAGTGATATTGGCTAAATCTTCCTGGCAAGATTTTATTATTTTTTGATCGTTTCCATCAAGGCCTAAGCCCATATTTAAAACTATTTTTTGGATTCTTGGACCCATATATAAATTTTTATAACCAAATTTTTCTTTTAAAGTTGGTTCTATTTCTTTTAAAATTGTTTCCTTTAATCTAGGCATCATTATTTTTTCACCTCTTTTTTATTTATGGTATTAAATATTGCCAAGTTAGAAATTTGTATGAAATTTTCTTTTGATATAATTCCACCTTTCTTTTCTTTTGTTGTTTTTACATGTTTTTTAACCATGTTGATTCCTTTAACTTTTGCACGATTATTTTTTCTATCAATTTCAATAATATCACCTTCTTTATTTTTGTCTTTACCACACAATATTTTTACTTTGACACCTTTTTTAATCATCATAAAACCTCTGGGGCTAGTGAAATTATTTTCATTTGCCCTCTGTTTCTTAATTCTCTTGTGACAGGTCCAAAAATTCTGGTTCCAATAGGTTCTCCCTTATCGTCAGTAAGTACAGCTGCATTGTTATCAAACCTTACTTTAGATCCATCATTTCTATGAATTCCCTTCTTTACTCTAACAACAACAGCTTTGTGGACCGCTCCTTTTTTAACCTTACCCTTAGGTATTGCTTCCTTGACTGCTACAACAATAGTATCACCGATGCTTGCATATCTTCTTTTTGATCCACCTAATACCTTGATACATTCAATTTTCTTTGCTCCAGTATTGTCGGCTACAAATAATTCTGTCTGAACTTGAATCATTTAGAAACTCCTATAACTTCAAATTTTTTAGACTTTGAATATGGCTTACACTCTTGGATAGATACCTTATCTCCGTTTTTATATTTATTCTCTTCGTCATGAACACTATACTTTTTTCTAGCTTTGATTACTTTTTTTAATACAGGATGTTGATATTTTCTCTCAACTAAAACTGTTATAGTTTTGTTTGGTTTATCGCTCACAACAGTTCCATTTAATATTTTTTTAGGCATCTTTTCTCACTATTAATGTTTTCAATCTTGCAATATTTTTCTTTGTTTCACTTATTTTTGATGGACTTTTTATCTGACCATTAATTTTTTGAAATCTGAAATTAAAAAGATCTTTTTTTAATTTGTCTATACTTTTTAAAGCCTGGTCATTTGTCATTTTTTTTATTTCACTTTTTTTCATTTAAATTCTCCTAATAAATTTACATTTTATTGGTAGTTTTGCAGAAGCTTTGTAAAGAGCCTCTCTCGCAATTTCTTCTGTAACTCCATCGACTTCAAATAAAATCCTTCCTGGTTTAACTCTACATGCCCAATATTCAGGAGATCCCTTACCCTTACCCATTCTTACTTCAGTAGGTTTTTTTGATACAGGTATATTGGGAAACATTCTTGTCCAAACTCTCCCTTGTCTTTTCATATGTCTTGTTAATGCAACTCTAGCTGCCTCAATCTGTCTTGAAATAATTCTTTCAGGCTGAATAGCTTTCAAACCAAATGCACCATAATTCATCACATTGCAACGAGAGGCGTTGCCATGAATTCTACCTTTGTGTGCTTTTCTAAATTTTGTTCTAGTCGGTTGTAACATTATTAAGCTTTATTCCTTTCTTGACTAAATTCCTTCGTAAAAATCTCTCCTTTATAAATCCAAACCTTAATACCAATGATTCCATAAGTTGTTAAAGCTTCAGCTTCAGCATAATCTATATCAGCTCTGAGAGTATGCGATGGAATACTTCCGTCTCTCAACCATTCAGTTCTTGCGATTTCGTTGCCACCTAATCTTCCACTACAAGATACTTTAATTCCTTTAGCACCTAATCTGAGCGCAGATTGCATAGCTCTTTTCATAGCTCTTCTATATGAAACTCTCTTAACTAATTGTTGTGCAATATTTTCAGCAACTAAAAATGAATTTGTTTCAGGTTTTTTAACCTCTTTAATATTTAAAACTATTTCATTAGCACTTAAACTAGATAATTTTCCCTTAATTTTTTCAATATCAGTACCTTTTTTCCCAATAACAAAACCTGGTCTGGAAGTATAAATTGTTACAAAACATTTCTTTGCTGATCTTTCTATCATTACTTTTGAAACACCAGAGTTGATTACGTTTTTTTTTATAAACTCTCTGATTTTAAAATCTTCTATTAAATAGTTTCCAAAATCTTGTTTTTTTGCATACCAGACTGAGTCCCAGCCTCTATTAATGCCTAACCTCAGTCCTACTGGATTAACTTTTTGCCCCATGTTCCTTCTCTTTTTGTTTAATTTGTTCACTCAAAACTATTGTTAAGTTTGAATATGGCTTCATAATTTCCGCTGCACGACCTTTGGCCCTTGCTCTAAATCTTTTCATTATTACCTGTTTTCCGCAGAAAGCTTCTTTGACTACTAAATTATCAATATCGAATTGAAAATTATTTTCTGCATTAGCTATAGCAGACGAAATTGTTTTCTTAACATCTTTAGAAATTCTCTTTTCAGAAAAAGATAAATCTCTAATTGCTGTTTCTACTTTTTTTCCTACAATTGATTTAAGTATAGGCTTAAGCTTTCTCACGCTAGATCTAATATTTTTATTTACAGATCTTACTTGTTTTAAGTCTATATCTTTTTTTTTACTCATATTTATTTTTTATCTGCTCCTTTAGCTCCACCTTCAACTTTTGCTTTTTTATCAGCAGGTGTATGTCCAAAAAATTGTCTTGTTGGAGCGAATTCTCCAAATTTATGACCAACCATATCTTCAGATACAGTTATCGGAATAAATTTTTTTCCGTTATAGATCAAAAAACTAAACCCAACAAAATCAGGTATTATTGTAGATTTTCTTGACCAAGTTTTTATTGGTTTTTTATTAGGATCGTTTTTAATCTTTTCAACTTTTTTCATCAAACTTTCTTCAACAAACGGTCCTTTCCAAACAGATCTTGCCATAATTTATGCTCTCTTCTTCTTTCTTCTTCTAATTATAAATTTATCAGTTCTCTTGTTGTCTCTAGTTTTTAATCCTTTTGCTGATTGTCCTGTAGGAGACACAGGATGTCTGCCTCCAGCAGATTTTCCTTCTCCGCCACCATGTGGGTGGTCAACAGGATTTTTGACAACTCCTCTAGTATGAGGTCTTCTTCCTAGCCATCTTGACCTACCAGCTTTTCCAATTTTTATATTCTTTTGGTCTGGATTAGATAAAACACCTATTGTAGCTAATGCTCTTGAATCTATTTTTCTTACTTCACCTGATGTCATTTTTATAATTGAGTAATTCCCATCTATACCTGAAATTGATACAGACGAACCTGCTGCTCTAGCTATTTTTCCACCAGCGCCTGGTTGAATTTCCACATTATGAATATCTATGCCTACAGGAATGTCTTGTAATGGTAAGCAATTACCAATTTTAATTTCTGAGGATGAACCATTTTGTACATGGTCTCCTACTTTAATTTTTTGTGGAGCTAGGTAATAAAATTTTTGATTATCCTCAAATTTAACCAACATTATATGGCATGATCTATTTGGATCATATTCAATTCTTTCTACAATAGCTCTCATGTCATTTTTTTTTCTATAAAAATCAATTTTTCTATACTTGTGCTTATGTCCACCACCATGATTTCGGGAAGTTATCCTACCGTAATTATTTCTTCCTTTAGAAGCATAATTCGCGCTTGTTAATGGTTTGTAAGGCTTACCCTTCCATAAGCCCTCACGGCTTGTTAAAATGGTGCCTCTAGTAGATTTTGTGTAGGGTTTAAATGTTTTTAAAGCCATAATTTAAATTCCTGTTGTTAGGTCAATATTTTGACCCTTTTTAAGAGTAATAATTGCTTTTTTAAAACCTTTCTTTTTAACTTTTTTTCCTCTTGTCGATTTAATTAGTGTTTTTTTATTAATAATATTAATTTTTGTTACGTTTACTTTAAAGATTTTTTCAATTGATCCTCTTATTGTTTTTTTATTAGCACTATGAGGAACCTTGAAAACAATTTTATTTTGCTCTGACAAATTTGTTGATTTTTCAGTTACAACTGGAAATAAGATTTTATCATATAAGCTTAGTTTATCCATTATTGGTACCTTTTTTCCAATTCTTTTACCGAACTTTCGGTGAAAATAATTTTTTTATATTTTAACAAATCAAATGCACTAAAATGGTTTGCATCTGTTACTTTAACATTTGGGATATTTTTGGTTGATTTTAAAATGTTATCTTTTGATTTTGTATCTACAATTAATAATGAATTATTTGCATCAAACTTCTTTAAAATTTGGAACATTTCTTTTGTTTTTTGAATTTTCTTAACAAAGTCATCAAAAATAATAACATTGTTTGATTTATTTTTTTCAGTTATCAGTGAAGCAATACCAATTTTTTTTTCACTCTTATTTATTTTTCTAATTTTGTAGTTATCTTGGCCTTTTGGTCCATGAGCAATACCACCGCCTACAAATATAGGTGCTTTCTTACTAGAATGTCTTGCATTACCTGTACCTTTTTGTGAATAAATTTTAGACGTCGATCCTGTAATTTCATTTCTTTGTTTTGTTTTAGCTTTTCTTCCCTTAAAATTTGCATTTAACTTATAAATTACACCACTTACTAAATTATTATTTACTCTAGCACTAAAAATCTTGTCTAGAACTTCTATACTTTGTTTTTTTCCATCAATGCTAATTTTATCAATTTTCATTTTATTTCTTTTTCTTGTCAGGTGTCTTTTTCAATTTTTCTATTTGTTCAATTCTTTCATGAATAGTCATTTTTGTTATATTTTTTACTGACTTTCTAATTAAAACCTCTGTATTTTTTGAACCTGGAATGGACCCTTTTAAATATAATAAATTATTATCTTTATCTGTTTTAACTATCTCTATGTTTTGGATTGTTCTTATTTTATCACCCATATGACCAGCCATTTTTTTTCCCTTAAAAACCTTTCCTGGGTCTTGGTTTTGCCCTGTTGAACCATGAGCTCTATGAGAAATTGAAACACCATGACTAGCTCTTAAACCCCCAAAATTATGTCTTTTCATTGCTCCTGCAAATCCTTTACCTATTGTCTTAGATTTGATATCAACAAATTTTACATTTTCGAAGAGCTCTATTCCAATTTCGTTACCCTCTTTAAAATTTTCTATGTTTTCGATTCTAAACTCTTTTAATGTTTTTTTAGGCTCTGTATTTTTTTTTGCAAAATAACCTTTCATGGCTTTTGATAATTTTGAATTTTTAATTTTGCCAAATCCTATTTGAACTGCATTGTAGCCACGATTTTCTTTATTGATAACACTTATAACTCTTCCAGTTTCCATTTTTAAAACAGTTACGGGTACTGATTGACCAGTTTTAAAAAATTCTCTGGACATTCCAATTTTTCTTCCAATTAAAGCTAGATTTTCCATTATATTTTTATTTCCACATCCACACCTGATGCTAAATCAAGTTTCATTAAAGCCTCAACGGTTGCTGGTGTTGGTTCAATAATATCTATTAACCTTTTGTGTGTCCTTGTTTCGAATTGTTCTCTACTTTTTTTATCAATATGCGGTGATCTCAAAACTGTATATCTCTCTATTTTTGTAGGCAGAGGTATCGGACCCTTAATATTAGCTCCTGTTCTTTTAACAGTATTTACTATTTCTTCAGTTGACTGATCTAAAACCTTATTGTCATAAGCTCGTAATTTTATTCTAATATTTTGTTTATCCATAATTAACCTGTTTTCTTCGTAACCTCATCTTGCACATTTTGTGGAACCTTGTTGTAATGATCAAAAAACATTGAATATTGAGCTCTACCCTGTGACATTGATCGTAGGCTGTTTATATAACCAAACATGTTAGCTAATGGCACCATTGCAGTTATTACTGTTGCATTTCCTCTTTGTTCCTGGGTATTGATTTGTCCTCTTCTACTGTTTAAATCACCAATAACATCTCCCATATAATCTTCTGGTGTAACAACCTCCACTCTCATTACTGGCTCTAGAAGTTTTAATGTACCACGAGCACATGCCTCTTTAAAACATTGTCTTGATGCGAGTTCGAAAGCTAGTACGCTTGAGTCAACATCGTGGTGTAAACCATCTAATATTGTAACTTTATAATCTATTAAAGGAAATCCAGCTAAAATTCCACCATCAGCTATTGTTTCTACACCTTTTTCTACACCTGGTATAAATTCTTTTGGTATTGCTCCACCCTTAATTTTACTCTCAATTTCTCTACCTTTGCCAGGCTCTAATGGTTCAACAGATAATTTAACTCTTGCAAACTGTCCTGCACCACCGCTCTGCTTTTTATGAGTGTAATCAAATTCAGCTGCATTTAATATTGTCTCTCTGTAAGCGACTTGAGGTGCACCCACATTTGCTTCGACTTTGAATTCTCTTTTCATTCTATCAACAATGATATCTAAATGTAGTTCTCCCATTCCTTTAATTATTGTTTGACCCGACTCTTCGTCCGATGAAACTCTAAAAGATGGATCTTCTTTAGCTAATCTTCCTAATGCTTCACCCATTTTTTCTTGAT
>MDTD01184007.1_pt1 | contig 11416 bp, 3 predicted proteins | sample 811221 | NCBI WGS metagenome assembly MDTD01 (sample SAMN05326646, study PRJNA326480) | marine metagenome | isolation source: seawater | place: Pacific Ocean: South West | collected 2011
CGAGCCAGCTCCCGAGCCCGAGCCAGCTCCCGAGCCCGAGCCAGCTCCCGAGCCCGAGCCAGCTCCTGAGCCCGAGCCAGCTCCTGAGCCCGAGCCAGCCCCTCAAGATGTTTCGTTCAATCAGGATGACGTAGAGGAAGCGTTAAAAGTGGCGGTGGAGGTCGGGGAGGCTCTCGAAGTGGGTGACGATGGGCTCTATTATGAAAAAGGAAAGGAGACCGCATTCGAGGGGTGGGTCAAGAAAGTGAGCTCGGACGGCAAGTTAGGCGCCCTAGAAAGGATAGAGAACGGGGCGAAAAACGGGATCGCGCTGAACTGGCATCGGAACGGGCAGCGGGCAATGCAGGGAGTCTATAAGGATAACAACTACGAAGGAACGTGGAAGGGATGGCATGAGAATGGGGAGCTTATCGGTGAGCGAAACTATGCGAGCGGAGTCCTTCACGGGAACTTCACCCAATCATGGCCCAACGGGCAAACGATGATGGAGGGTAATTACGTCGATGGAAATCAAGATGGCGACTGGGAAACATGGCATGAAAACGGTCAGCGTCAGAGTGCGATCCGATACGAAGGAGGAAAGATCCTTGGGGCGAGTTATTGGGACAGTAGCGGTCAAAGCGTAGCCTCTCGTCCGGATGGAAGTCCATCCGCTCCGCTCCGCTAGGCAGCTTCCCTTGCGGGTTTTGCAAGGGGTCCGGAGTCAACGGGGGCGAGTGCGAAGGGACAGGAAGGCAGGGCATCCAGACTCCTTCCGAACGCCCCGTTGCATTCGCAAATTCGCCATTCTTTTAAATGAAGATGAATCGGAATTCCCTCCTAATCGTAGGGATTGCGGCTCTCCTGATCGCGGTTTTTGTAATCTGGAGTCCTTTCTCGCAAGACGCAGAGACAGCTGGTCCTGACTCGGAAGGGAGAGCATTTCTCTCGGAGTCAGGAACTGTTAAGAGCGTATCATCTATCCCTCGTTCGAACGACTGGAATGAGCTAGATAACCCAATTCGTGATGGTTGGGAGTCCGAGGCTCTGCACGAGCTGATCAAGAAAAGATTGGCGGTTTTATCCGAATTGGTGGCCAGTGATGAATTTGATCAGGATCTGCTCGGCAATATCGTCGACCCGGCTATTGAGGGATCGGTGCTAGTCCCTGTAATCGAGAAGGAATCTTGGAGCGGTGGCGGTATTGTTGTCAGCCGTAGAGAAATCCCGGCACAGGTATCTTACTCGGATCGGGCTGGGTTTACTTCAGCCCTGCAGATGATTCCAGACGCCCTTGGAGGAGAGGCTAAGAATCGCAGATGTAGCTTCAAGGTTGTTGAGCTCAAGTTAGAAAAGCAGCAGGTGCGAGCGAGAGTCTTAATTGAGTGTGCGAGGATAGATCAAAACGGAGTAGTAGAGCATCATGGGGACTGGCTCACAAAATGGAAAAGAAGTAGGTCCGGAAAGGATCTGGTGCTTTCCGGGGTCTTGCTTCAGCGATTTGAAAAGAGCGAGGGTGAGCGTAGGCTTTTTGTTGATTGCACAGAGTCGATCCTCAAAGGCAATGATTCATATCGCCGCCAGCTTCAGTTGGGATACCCTTATTGGCTTCAGAGAATACAGGATACCCGTCAAATGACGTTGCTAGGTACTCCGGGAACTGCCCTCGGGGATGTGAATGGGGATGGATTGGAGGACCTTTATGTCTGTCAGCCTGGCGGTCTTCCCAACCGCCTTTTTGTCCAGCAGCCTGATGGGAGTCTCAAGGACTTCACCGAAGAGTCCGGGACAGGATGGGTTGAATCATGCAGGAGTGCGCTTCTGGTAGATCTCGATAATGACGGCGACCAGGATCTGGCGATTGCTTCCTACGCCCGATTAGTTATCTCGCGTAATGATGGTAAAGGGCGCTTTTCGATAGCGGGAATCATGGAGCTTGGTATCGGGGCGATGGGTATCTCAGCGGCAGATTATGATGACGATGGCGACCTGGACCTGTATGTCTGTCATTACAGCAAGGGAGATCTCGATCTTGAAGCTGGAGCTACGGTTATAGGTTCGGGCGGACAGTTCGTTTATCATGACGCAAATAATGCCGGTCGTAACTACCTGTATCGAAATGACCTTCAATCTGGTTCCTTGGCTTTTCGGGATGTGACGGAGGAGGTTGGTCTGGATGTGAACAATCGTAGATTCAGTCTTGCTGCCGGATGGGAGGACTACGACAACGACGGAGATCAGGACCTCTACGTTGCTAACGATTTTGGGCGTAACAATCTCTTTCGCAATGATAACGGAAGGTTTGTCGATGTTGCTCCCGAAGTTCAAGGAGAGGACAGGGCCTCCGGGATGTCCGTTTCATGGGGAGATGCCGACAGGGACGGACTGATGGATCTTTACGTCGCAAACATGTTCTCAGCGGCAGGTAACCGGATTGCGCCGCAGGAGGGTTTCAGTCCCGGGTCGTCGAAGGAGACGAGACAGGCTCTCCTTCGATTTGCTCGCGGAAATACTCTCCTTCTGCAGAAAGGGGAAAAGTTTGAGGATAGGAGTGAGGAGCTGGGAGTGACAATGGGTCGCTGGGCATGGAGTTCCATGTTTGCGGATATTAATAACGATGGGTGGGAGGATCTTCTTGTAGCCAATGGATATATCACCACCCCCGATACGGGAGACTTGTGAAGTTTTTTCTGGCGGCAGGTCGTGTCGCGTTCTCATGAGGCTACATCGCGAGAACCATCCTCAGCGCATATTGATCTATCGAGCATGATGAAGAGGGGGCGTTCGTGGAGTGGTCGCGAGCGTCACTGCATGTATCTTCATCTTGGGACCAACGAAACGGGAAGAGTAGAGCGGTTTGCTAATGTATCCGCGATTTCCGGCATGGATTATCCGGAAGATGGGCGGTCTTTGTGTCTGGTTGACTGGGATCATGACGGGGATCTTGATTTCTGGATCTCAAACAGAACTGCGCCCCAGTTGCGTTTTCTTCGGAATGATGCGCCACGCGCTGGACGGTTTCTTGGTCTTCGATTGGAGGGGCGAAAAGGAAATCGCGACGCGATTGGGGCTCGAGTGGAGGTAGAAGTGCCGGGCAGAGATCACGCGATCGTCAAGACAGTGCGCGCGGGTGATGGTTACCTTGCGCAATCGAGTAAGGGGCTGGTCTTCGGATTAGGAGAGTTCAGTGGAGATGTTGCGGTCACTGTTCGATGGCCCGGAGGGGCGGTGAACACGATCGAGAATTTACCTGCGGATCTGCATTATCGCATTACTGAAGGGAGTAAGCCTTTGCTTTGGGAGCGCCCATCTTCCGATCTTGTCCTCAGTCCCGGTGTGACTAGTCCCGGCCTTTCCTCGGATACGGTAAGAGTTCCGATGGTTACGTTGCTGAAAGTTCCCACCTTGGAGTATGAGGATATGAAAGGGAAGGCCGCTAAGGTGCCCAGCGCTGGTCGCTTTACGCTTTTGAACCTGTGGGCGAGCTGGTGTGCGCCGTGCCTCACGGAGCTGGAAGAGTTTAAGGACCGGTTTAAGGACCTGGAGACAGCAGGGGTGGAAGTTGTAGCTCTTGCCCTTGATGGTGTTGGGCAGGATGAGGGTGATCCTTCCGCTGCAAAAAAGCGGGCTGAGAAAATGAATCTTCCATTTTCGACTGGCCTTGCGAACGAAAAAATCCTGACGATCCTTGAGCGTTTACATGTGCGCCTGACTCCGTTGGAACTTGATCTGGTGATCCCTTTGAGTCTGCTGATTGACAAAGAGGGGCGTTTAGCGGTGCTCTATAAGGGAGCTCCTGGAGTAGACGAGATTCTCGGAGATCTAGAGCACTCGTCACTAGCTCGTTGGGAGCGCCTGGTGAGCTCTGCTGGGCTAGGCGGTGAGTCTCTCGAGAAGATTGATTCCACCGTCGGGGTGGCGGCGGACCAGCTCGAAGTTTCCCAGCGCTTCCAATTTGCACAGGACATGTGGCAGGGGCGATGGCTCACGGCTGCGGAGGTTCAGTTCCGGGATACCCTCGCAGTGACTCCAGATTTCGCGGAGGCCGCGAATAATCTTGGGCTCGTCCATGCTACCGCGGGGCAGCATGACAAGGCTGTTGCCTCCTACCAGAGGGCGCTGTCGGTGCGGGAGGGTTTTGCGGCCGGGCATATGAACCTTGGTCTCTCGCTCGATGCACTTGGTCAAACTCCGGCTGCGCAGAACAGTTTGCTGAGGGCTTTGGAGTTAGATCCTGCTCTTCCAAAGGCGAATGATGCTCTGGGGCTGTTGCATGCGAAACGTGGTGAATTAGATACCGCAAAACAGTATTTTGAAAAGGAGACCGAGGTGAATCCTGACTTTGCCGAAGGATTCAACCATCTTGGGTTAATCTACCTTTCTCTCAATCAGGCGACGAGCGCGCTAGATCCTCTGAGAAAAGCAGTTTCTCTTGATGCTCAAAATGCTGATGCATTCAACAATTTAGGCCTGGCTTGTAAACGTCTTGGCCTCGTTGCAGAAGCTGGTAAGGCATTCGAGAACTGTGTAGAGGTGAGTCCCCGATTCGTCCCCGGGCTCATCAACCTGGGAGTGTTTTATATCGATACGGGTAATTTGGTAGCCGCTGAGCAATGCCTTATGCAGGCTCTAAAAATACAGCCGGGCTCGTCAATGGCTCGTCGAAATCTTTCCCGTGTCCGCAGTATGCGCGCGAAGAAGTAGCGCGGTTTACCGGGGTTTGCTGATGCGGAGTTCTCTCGTTCCCTTGGAAAACGGCGACTGCGTCATGCTGCCATCGGGCCATTGAATTATTGCATTGGTGGGGCTGATACCTTCAGGAGTGGTGAAGTTGAAGAGAGCTGGGGTCTGAGAGAGGTAACCTGCGCCAGCCCGAATTTCTCCGGTCCGAATGCTTTGATCCGAAAGCTTGATTGAAACCCGGGCCCCGATAGCGCGACGATTTCCAGCCGGGCCCTCGAGGATTACCTGATATGGTAGAGGGCCTCCAGTTCGGATAAAAGATCGCACAGGTCCGTCATTGACCCCGACGATCAGATCGAGTCTTCCATCCCCGTTCAGGTCCGAGGAGATAACGCTCTTAGCGTCCTCAGGAATAACAATGCCACTAGCCGCCGGAGAGACGGCCTTGAAGGTTCCTTTTCCATCGCCCTCGAGAATCAGTCCAAGGCCTCCGACCATTGGTCGCGTTTCGATCTGAGGACCGTAAAAGTTTTGTGCGAGGAAAACATCAGGGTGTCCGTCTCCAGTGGCATCGAGAAAGGCGGATCCAAAGGACGGAGATACCTGTGCCATGGCAGGGAGAGCTTTAAAGGTGAAGTTGCCCTTGCCATCGTTCCGGAATATTCCGGACTCGAGAGTATTAGCCTCCATTCGCAGAGATTTTCCGAGACTGCTGCGCGGATAAATTTCGGGAAGAGCAGCACTAGCAAAATTATGAAAGGTCTTAAGCTTGGTGCCGACAAACGGCATGGCGTTCCGGGAGCAACTGAATCCACGATGCGGATAGCAGACTCCGTCCTCAAAACCTGCTTCAACGATGCGTTTGCGCCCAGAGTTTTCAAAGTCGCCGTAGAAAAGAACCTCGGGTGTTTTGAAGGTAGCCTTATATTTTGTATTTAATCCAAAATTAGTGGCTAGAAAATCAATGTCTCCATCATGATCAATATCTGCGCCATTTATGCCCGTCCACCATCCAAGAAAGGGGCTGAGTCCGGACTTCTCTGTTGCGTCAACGAGTTTGCCCTTGTCGTTCCGGAAAAACTGGATTGGTCCCCATTCAGTGCTGACAAGCAAATCAACCCATCCATCCCCGTTGGCATCTGACCACATCGCGCCAGTCACAATGCGCTTTTTTAACAGAGCTGGGGACTCCTTGGATACGTCGGTAAACTTTCCATTGGAATTACGAAGTAGCCTGCTACCCGAGGTAGTGGGATAGGCGCCTGGAACGCTGCGCCCTCCTATGAACAGGTCAAGATCGCCATCCCGATCGAAGTCTGCGGTTGCAACGACACTGCTGCTATCAAGATTCGTGGGGAGCGACCCGGGTTTTGCTGGCACAAAGTAACCCTTGCCGTCGTTCAGGTAAATCCGGTCCGCGTATGCAGGATTTGCTGACGGGTGCTCGACGCTGCCGCTGGCAATTACAAGATCAAGATCGTTGTCGCCGTCGCAATCAAAGAACAAGGCTCCGAGATCTTCGCTTGTCTTATGGGCGCTCGCGGCCGTGAATGGTTGCGTTGTATACTTTCCGCCACCTTCGTTTATGATCAGGGTGCCAAGATATCCAGCGCATCCGCCGAGGAAGAAGTCTTCGTCACCGTCCCCGTCGACGTCTCCGCATGCCAGAGATGGCCCCCACTGCGATTGGCGGTTGGGCAGTAGTGGTTGAAGTCGGAAATCGTTAAAAGGCATCTCCCAATGTCTGGCGGCTGCGAGGGTGTTGCTTGAGCGAAAGAGGGGCTCAGGAGCCTGCGGTTTCCGCTCTGGAGGGCCCGCATCACGCTGCGAAAGGGTGTATTTCCGGTTCGCTGGGAGATTCCGGTAGGTTGCCTCGAAGCCTCCCGGCCATGTTATGGTCAGGCTTTGAATGATATCGGAAGTTCCGAGGCCAAAATGAATGAGGTTCTCGTCACATGAGGCAAATCCACGCATGGGATTGAACTGTCGAATCTGGCTTCCTTCTGCGGTAATGATTTCCAGCGAAGCTCCAATGCCAGATGTGTTTGCGCCGGCGCCTTCCAGTTTCACAATGACTCGATTCGCATCGTCAGTGTCATTGCGATGAATAGAGGGAGGCTCATCGAGATTTGCCACAGCGAGATCAAGGTCGCCATCACCTTCCATGTCAAACCACACCGCTCCGTAGCTCATGCCGGTCTTCGCCAGACCCCAGTTTTTGCTGTTGTCGACAAACTTAAGCGCGCCGAGATTACGGAAAGAAAGGTTTTGTTCTGGGCGAGTAGGTGTCTTCTCATAAAGGTCCCATTCCGTCTGACCGTGCAGCTTCCTGACATCGAGGGGATTGTCAGAATTGTTAAAGTTCCGGGTCATCCCATTTGACATGAAGACATCGAGGAGGCCGTCGCAATCGATGTCTCCCATTTTTACCGCCCATGTCCAATCAGAGTAAGCAAGTCCTGAGAGGAAGGCCGTTTCATGAAAACGCCCTGTCCCAGTGTTTACGTAGAGGCAGTTACGCATGTATTGGGCTGGGATAGTGTTCTGCATGAACCACGTTGATGCACCCATCATTCCCATGGTGGTCTTTGACTTGTAATGGGTAGTTCCAGCCATGTCAGACGAAAGAAAATCCATTAATCCATCATTATTCAGGTCTCCGCAGTCAGCACCCATTGTGAACCAGCTTGTATGAGGTAACTGGTGTTGGGTGACCTCCGAGAAAGTACCATTGCCATTATTACGGTAGAGAAGGTCAGGATCTTCGAAGTCATTTCCGACGTAGATGTCAGGCAGTCCATCGTGGTTAAAATCCCACCAGGTGACGGAATTGCCGTGATAGCGATTCGTAGAGATTCCCGCAGGCTGGGTGACTTCCACAAATCGGCCACCGTCATTGCGAAGAAGTTTGTCCGGGGCTCCAACATTGTTGATTTTCATGTTCCCCATGCGCTCGGTGACCCCGTAGTAGTTTTCGAATTCAGGAAGCATCTGATTACGGCCGTCTTTCAATATTGTAACGGGACGGTTGGGGCGGCCCCCAGCACGGTAGAATCTGTGCCCAAGGAGATAGACGTCGAGGTCGCCATCCAGGTCGTAGTCGGCAAATGCAGCCATGGCGAATGCTCCACTGTGAGAAAGTCCAAACTTGGAAGCAGATTCCACAAATCTGGCGTTGCCATCATTGATGAAGAGCTGGTTTGAAGACCCGTAATTACAGACATAAAGGTCCAGGTCCTGATCACCATCAATATCGACAGCGGCTACTCCAGACCCCCACGCACTTCCCCCGGTCACACCTGCAACCTGAGAGATATCGACAAACTGCCCATTACCCTTGTTCCGGTAGAGGGTGTTGTTGCGGGCACCGGAGACAAAATAAAGGTCGCATCGATCGTCGCCATCAAAGTCCCCAGCAGCAATCCCTCCTCCGCCAAGCGCAGAGGTATACAAGCGCTTAAGAGGATGAGATATGTCAATCGGGTTGATCGATGAGATTCCGGTCTCCTCCGGAGGCAAGGTAGAAAACCGAAGTGCGGAGTTGCCTCCTGAGGAGGGAATTGTAAGGGGTGTAGAGCTAGGTGCTGCGCATAACCCCTGATGGGTTGAGGAGAGCAACATTGAAAGAGCCAGAGTGGTCCAGCGGAGCATGATTGAAAGAAGAGGGGTTAGTTCGGGATGCGATATGAGATCGTTACCTTACCCGATGTCAAATGATTAGTCTTCAGTGTATTATAAGTTAAGCAGAATCAAAAGTTAGAGCTGAAATGGGGAAGAATCCCATTGACCTCGGGTCGCGTATGGTAACCATGGTGGGAGTGTCCGAAAACGCTTGGAAAGAGACTGACTAGACAGAACGAGTCGAAAGCTAGCGGAGATTCCTGCTATCCGACTAACTGACTGACTGGATCAACGTTCCTGAAGAATAAATGAACCCACTAAGACCTCTGATGAAGATTAAAAATCGCCTGCTCCCCCTGGTCATCGGCTTGGCCATCTCTTCCAGTGCGAGAGCTCAGAATGATGATATTTTGATAGATGTGAATGCTACCGCTCTTGGTCTGTCAGATGGAGCGGTTGTAAACAGTCTGGCAAACTCCGGCGCAGCTGGGAATTTTACAACTCTCATTGGTCAGGTTGAAGTGGCTAGTCACCCGGCCAACGATAATGCGGGAGCTCTTGTGCAGGGCCTCGCATTCAATGGCGACAAGATGATTTCTGCCAACCCGCTATCATCCACTAATCTGACAGGAAACCAGCCCTATACGGCGATGGCATGGGTATACAACCCTGATTTTGGAAACGAGGAGGCGATCGTCTCATGGGGGCATCGCGGAGGACCCAACGGATCGAACTCAGGAATGCATCAGGGAACGCATCCCACTTTTGGAGCGGTGGGTCACTGGGGGGGTGGCGCTATCGGGGATCCCAACCAGCCAGATGTTGGCTGGGGCCCCAGTGGAGCAGCAACAGACATCAATGCGACAATCGGGCAGTGGGCGCATCTATCCTACGTTTGGGACGGAACGGAAGAGCGGGTTTTCATCGATGGTGAGTTGAGTAACTCAGAGGTCCATATTCCTCTGAACCCTCATCTGAGTTTTCAGGACGGTAGTCCGACACCCTTTGCGCTTGGATCAGAAAGTAACTCGGCGAATGTGAATTCTACCCCTATCGCGTTCAGTGGCACGATCGCAAAGGTGCTTCTTGAAAACATAGCCCGGTCAGACGAGGAGGTTCGCACGGCCTTCAATGCGGAACGTTCGCTGTTTTTTGACGGATTCCTCGATGTCAATGATGTGGATGGCGATGGCATAGTCGACTCCGTTGAGGATCAATATGACTGTATGGACAAAAATGTCGTAGATGCTGATTCGGACCCTGATGGTGACGGCCTGTCCAATAGGGCAGAACTGGGATTTGGGACAGATCCCTGCGATCCTGACAGCGATGACGATGGCTTAAGTGACGGAGAGGAATTAAATCGCCTGGTCGGTGGGCAGTCTGCTCCAACGGATCCTTTGGATGAAGACACTGACGGAGATGGGTTACTCGACAGTGTTGAAACCGGAACAGGAATTCTCGTTGACGGCATGACGGATGCGGGAACAGATCCTTTGGTCGCTGATACCGATGGAGACGCCCTTGGTGACTTGGAGGAATTGCAGATTGGGACTGATCCTTTCAATGCTGATACGGATGGCGATGGATCTACTGACGGCGCGGAAGACCGGTTGCAGACAAACCCTCTCGACGCCAACAGTAAGCCCGAATTTCCTGGCGACCAGATCGTGAAAGTGGATATGACTTGTCTCGACCTGGTTGATGGAACGGTCGTCGAATCAGTAGTCAACCGGGGGCAGGCTGGTCCATTCAGCACGTTGATCGGGCAAGTTGAAGTTGCCAGTCATCCCGCGAATGATAATCCGGACGTTCAGGTTCAGGGTTTGGCGTTTAATGGCGACAAGATGACCGCCGCGGTAGATGCTCCGACACTTGGTCTGGTTGGAAATCAAACCTATACCGTTCGAGCGTGGGTATTTAATCCTGCTTTTGGTAATGAAGAGGCTGTGGTTTCGTGGGGACATCGTGGTGGGCCGTTAGGCTCAAATTCCGGGATGCACCAGGGAACCCATCCGACCTTTGGTGCAATCGGACACTGGGGCGGTGGACCGGTAGATAATCCTAATGAGCCTGATGTGGGATGGGGTCCAAATGGAGATGGGAGTGATATCCTTGCGACGCAGGGGCGCTGGGCGCAGCTATCGTGGGTATACGACGGTTTGGAAGACAGGGTCTTCATTGATGGGGAATTCAGCAACAGCGAGGAGCACCCGAATCTTCTTAACGTGCATGCATCGTATAATGATGGGAATCCCACCTTGGTGTGCCTTGGGTCCGAGAGTGACGCCGGGAGCGTGAATAGTACGCCCATTCCTTTTTCAGGGACGATCGCCCGGGTCGAGATTTACGACTCCGTCTGGACGGACGAGGAAATCCAGGCGGCTTTCGAGCAAGAGCGGCCTCTCTTCTTTGACGGTATCTGTACGAGTCCGGGAGATCCGTACCAGTTCGTAGTATCGAGTCCTGATGGCGGAGAAACCATTGATTTCGAGTGGAAAGGATTAGCTTCTGAAGTCTATACGGTGGTTGCCAGTGATGATCCGGCGGGCAATTCCGACCCGTTAACTTGGACTCCGGTCGCAGATCTCGAAAGCCTGCCCGGGACACCGCCACTCAATACCCGGAGTATTGCGCGGCCGGCGGGAGATTTCCGCCTTTTCAAGCTTCTTGCCAGTCCAGCTCCGGCTCTTTTCTCGGATGATTTTGAGTCCGGGGTAGGGGATTGGACCAGCGTGATAAACGATGGGGCAGGCAACACCCGGTGGGAAATTGGATCTCCCTCGGGGACAAGCGGTCCCCTGACAGGGGCTGATGGATCCGGAAACGCGTGGTCCACGAATCTGGGAGATTATGGTCAGGACTCCGATGTGTCTCTGTTCTCTCCTCCAATTGATTTCAGTGGTCTTCAGGCTGCAGAGTTAACCTTCGATGCTTACCGTGATGCAGACGGCTTTGGAGATGCTGCATCAATCGTCTTCAGAAGGGTTGGCGATGATGTGCAGCTGGGATTGGAGGTCAGCATTGATATGAGCCTCTTTGATACCGATTATGAGACTCTTTCCATCGCTGTTCCTGAAGCAGTGATTGGTGAGACCGCTCGCGTGGAATTTAACTTTGTCAGCGACGGTAC
>MDTD01085039.1_pt1 | contig 11415 bp, 9 predicted proteins | sample 811221 | NCBI WGS metagenome assembly MDTD01 (sample SAMN05326646, study PRJNA326480) | marine metagenome | isolation source: seawater | place: Pacific Ocean: South West | collected 2011
TCCCCTGGTGAAAGCATTGATATCCCAGTTAACAACGGAAACCGGAAAGCCAGCAACGATGCCGATCTTGTTTGATTTTGATACAGCACCTGCCGCCATCCCGGCGAGATACCAAGGCTCATAAGTCCGGGCATAGAAAGTTTCAAGGTTATCTGCCGCGGTTACTCCTGCTGCATTCATAAACGCAACGTTCGGATTCGCTTCTGCGGCCTCCAATAGGCCGTCACCAAACCCGTAACTGGTGCCAATGATGATGTTAAACCCGCGGTCCAGATAGAGATCCACAACCTGCCTCACACCTTCTGCTGTCTCAGGAACGTTTTCTACATAGGCAATATCCAGATCTAAAGCTTTCGCTGCATTGGCGCGACCCCTTTCATGCGCCTCGGTCCAACCGCCATCATTCTTAGGCGAGAAGTATATGAATGCGACTTTTGGGTCTCCTTCAATCGTTACCCCCGCACTTGCCGCCGCAGAAACAAACACTGCCAACACCATCGCTACTATTTTTTTTGCAATTAGCATACTACCCTCCTAAAGGTTCATTTAAATGTACGCGGGACCTTTTAAACGATTTATGGGTCAGCAGACTAATCAACTGTTCCCATCTCTCACAACACCGGTCTCGCGCTCTTTTTCCTTAACGACTCCTACTACTACATCAGGCTTTACAGCAACTACGCAGCTAAAGACTGCCTTATAGATGACAGCCGAGCTTGAATCTTTCGGACAATGCTCGTCGATATTTAATGGACATACGGTCTGCAGGAATATGCCCTTCCAATTGCAAGTTCAGTGGCAAGCTCCGAGGTCTTTGGCTCTCAACGAGGGTTTTATCTTCATTATTTATTGCAAGCGACTCTGGGATAAGAAAATCTTCGTCAGGACTCCCGGTCGTATCCGTGACGACCTGAAAGATTTTGGTTTCATAAGCAGAAACAGGACACACAGTGTCGGCAAAGTACTGAACGTAATCTGAATCATCAGGACTGATAATCAGAAGAGTCGAGAAGGGAAATGTTAATTCGTAGCGATATGTTACTTGTCGATCCTCACTTTCCACGTCATCTGGAAATCGATTGCCCCCCTCAAGGTACGGAATCTCAAAGCTCAACCCATACTCGGTTTCGTCAACGGAATAAATAGGAACCGGCTCCACATTCTCAGCACCAAAGGTTTGCGAGTGTACCCAGGGGAAATGCGCGATATCGTTGAAGTTTTCAACGTGGCGGGGGGCTGATGCATTCCACGTGTCGCTGGGAATGTAAACATTCTTCAGACGGTCATCTTTGATACCTTCCCATTCAGGTAACGGCCAAAGGGGATCACCGCTTAAGCTTGTCCAGACAATGCCATAGCGCTCTTCGACGAGAAAGGTCGTTAATCGTAGTTGCGGAGAGATGCTGATTTCATTACCCGGGTGACTTGGAACCCCTGTGCACAACCCTTGCCCATCAAATCGAAGTCCATGCATGGGACACACCAGCTCGCCAGCTCGCATTTCACCGTGACTTAAGCTCGTACCCCTATGCGGGCACTGGTCAAGAGCGACAGAGATACCGGACGCTGTTCGATATACGACAAGGTCCACGTCCAGCAAACGGGCGCTGACTGGCGTTTCACACACCTCGGATGAAAAAACTAGTGGATGCCAAAACTTTGACAAAACGGACCAGTCAGATAAATCAAAGGTGGCGCCCTCGGGGGGAAGTAACGGTACCTCAGTTTTGTCTGCTGAAATGAACACGGTGTCCGGCGGTCGAAGCTGACCTGAAAATAAGCAATGTCACCAGAAATGTTAGAGGCCAGACTTAGAAGACGCAACCAGTTTTTGGAAGCTTTCCCAATCGCTTCCAGATCCGGGTTTTAGGATTTACTGTTTATGTGCTTTGTCAAAAAGAACGACGCCGCGCAGACAATTTGATGAGTTGATTCAGCAACAGCTAGGTCAACCTAAACTACCTAATCACAACCTCGACAACACTAAATAGCCTCTCCCTAAGGCGCCAAAATCAGTTGAGATCAAAGCGCCCAGACTTTTGGCATCAATTCACAATCGATTGGACTATCAGGCTTCTGGCCAAGACCCATCAGATAAGCGGAGGTTTCCTCTGTCCACTTACCCCGCGGGGAAAAGACCGTATTGTCTGCTCCAAAACGGAACGTCATACGACGCTGCGATTGCTGAGCTGACTGATCTCTGTTGGTCACACAATGCAGAGTCCTGAAATCAAACACAAGACAATCACCCACATCGACCTCCCACGAAAGAAACTCGTAATCCTCAGAGTGGGCATCGATGTCGGGAACCGGTTGATACTGGCTTCCTTCACAAACAAAGGGCACGTTCTCACTGAACTCAGGCGCAACATAAAGCTGGCCCCACCGATGTGAGCCACGGACAAAAGTGAGGCCATCCTCAATCGGAGCCCGCTCAAGCGGAATCCAAATGATGCAAAGCGTTCCCTCGAAATCAAAATAGGGCTCGTCGTGGTGCCAGGGAGCACCGTTGCTGGCGCCTGCTTCGCGCATGAACCAGTTATCCATCACCATGTGAACATGGTTCGCCTGCATCAGCGTGCCGGCAATTTCACCCAGCGGGGAATTCCTGATGACATCCTCAAACTGAGGGGTTTGGGGCCAAGTCCAGTACTCAAAGACATAACGACTACAGGCGCCCGTCGGGGTATGGTCTCTGAAAAACCGACCGGGATTTTCGAGGTTCTGATCAATACCCTCGCGCCCAAGTGCCAGCCACTTTTCTGGGATAGCGTCTCGCAGACACACGACACCGTCTCGCTGATAAGTTTCGACCAGATCCTGCGAGATCATCGGCGCTTTAACTATCTAGAAGACTCTGCATCGAGAAGAGAATAGGCTCAAACCCAGTGGTCTTCCAGCGGATAGGTCGTCAACTGCTCGTGCCCATCCGCTGTGATCAATACCTGTTCCTCCAGTTTCACACACTCTTTGCCGCCTTCAGCTCCGATAAGGGCCTCTACGCAGACGACCATACCTTCTTCAAAGACGCCATCGTAGCCTACCTCGTCATAGTCCTCTCGATAATAGATTGCCGGCGCCTCATCACACAGACCCACGCCGTGCATGGCAACGCTATAGCGGCCCGGGATGTATTCATCGGCCATGGGATGGAGTTTTTCAGTAAGTTCCCGGTACCCCAAGCCCGGTTTAAGCAGTTCCGTATTGCGCTTTATCTGCTCGTAGGCTGCAGCATACAACCTTCGCTGCTCATCGTCCGGCTCGGCGTCACAAATCCATGACCGTGACATGTCGCAGCAATAACCATAAGGGCCCACAAGGTCGGTGTCGAAACTGACCATATCCCCTTTTTCAATGGGCCTCATTGAACATTCCCGAAACCAGGGATTGGTGCGCGGCCCAGACGAGAGCAGCCTCGTTTCTATCCATTCTCCGCCGCCGGCGATGTTGCCATGATGTAACTCGGCCCACAGCGCATTTTCTGTGATCCCAGGCTTCATCGCTTCACGCATCTGCTGAATCGCGCTTTCACAGACTTCGATGGATTTTCGCATCAGGGCGATCTCACCCGCGCTTTTGATCTCGCGCGCTTTCTCCATTACGGTGAATCCATCGTGTACTTCATAGCCCAACGCTTCCATTTCCTGAACCCCGACAGGCGCCAGCCGGTCGATAGCGATCCGGCGGTTACCGCCGCTATGTTCCCGAATAATGGCGTCCATTTGAACGGCCCATTTCTTGGCCCGCTCGGCGACATGTTGGCCGGCGGACATATAAAAAAACGATACGGGCTTAATGGTGCCATCAATGCCGGGCAGCCCCTCCGACAAGAGGTTCTTGCCACCGTATTCAAAAATTAACGCTCCACCGCTGGCAGGCACATAAACATAACGCGCCTCGTTGTGAGAGCACCAGATCTGCATGTTGGTCGCGTCCGTGGCATAACGCGTATTCAACTGATCGTAAAGAATGATCCCGGCGAGGTCCTGTCGGACGAGCTCTTCCTGAATTCGCCCTAGCCGGTATCGGCGCACCTTATCAAGATCGCAAGGCGGCGTGGTGTACTCCATGGCACCGTGCTGGCGCACGGTCATCAGTTCGCTAGTTTTGAGCACATTCATGACTTTTCTCCTTTTCTATCGAGTCACGATACTGACGGACTTGGCCTTCCTCAATCTCAAATACGACGCCTTTTGATCATGTTGGGTCCTTGGGCAGCAGTCGGCGGTGAATAAAGCCAAATTCATAACCGCGCTCGGAGATATGAAAAATTCGGTAACCTGATTCCCGTAACTGTGAGATCAGGCCAAGGAAGTCACTGAAAGGAATCTGCCCATAGTTGTAATGAAATTCGACCAGCAACTGACCTGGCTGGATACCTGAGGCGAGCATGTCGGGCAGGACCGACATCTCTTCCCCTTCGACATCCATCTTGAGGATATCGATCTCTTGATGTCCCAGCTCCTGGCGCAGGGTGTCCAGTCTTCTGACCTCACACTGCACTACTTTATCCTGCGGATCGCCAAGATCTGCACGGGTGTAATTGAACTTGCGCTCCCGATTGGGCTCCGAAAACGCCTGTGCGCCGTCAATGGCACCAACCCCCAGCGGATGGAAATGAAATTGTGAGGGGAGTGCCTGTTCTTCGATCCATCGCACTGACCGCGGTGTAGGATCGAAAGCATGCAATTCCACCTGATGGTGTTCGATCATGGCAAGATCCCAGGCGATGTTGTTGCCGACTCCCGCCGAGTAGACCACACCCCCCGTCAATGCCTCAGGCACGATGCTCCACACTCCCGAACGGGCGCCATAAGAGACAAACCGACAAGAGGCGTCGACAACTATTCCAGCCTTGGCTAGCTTGCGTCTTCTTAGAAACTGTTTGACCCGTCGAAACGCCATCCTGAAACCCAATCAACAATATTTACACGTGTGTACTTGCGCGGATTCACCATCCCACACTCTTACCAACCCGTGGAACTATTCTTCGCAACCTAGGAGTTACAAGCGAGACGACCGTTTATCCAGACACTCCTGATATCAGACTGCGAGACGTTGTAGATCAGTTGCTGCACAAAGTCTTCGCCACTGGTCGTGGAATTTGAAAATGCAACCCGATCCGTTGCCGCATGATGATCCACCAGGATTGCATCAAAATGCCTGCCTTTTTCAAATTTTCCAACCGGAATATCGAGGACCTCGGCTCCTCCTGCGGTGGCTACCCAAAGCGCCTCACGAAAATCTATCCGCGAATCGGGATGGCCGCGACTGGCTGATGCGATTTCCGGATCAACTCCCTCCTCGAGCATCCGCGATGCCGCAATGGCGAATCGGGCGTTTTCGAAAATCGAAGGGCTGGGTCCGCCCGAGATATCTGTTCCCATGCCGACACTCACACCAATATCCAGCGCCCTTCTCAAAGGGAACACTGAATTCGCAAAGTAGGCGTTCGAAATCGGGCAATGTGCAATACCGGTCAACGCACCCTTCATGATCTCCATATCAGTCGGGGACACAAAATTACAATGCGCCAACACGGAGCCCCGCTGCAGCAAACCTAGCTCGGCAAGCGCGGCAGTATCACTTTGCCCGTAACGCTCATGCACAAACTGATGTTCCCAGTCTCCCTCAGAGCAGTGCGTCTGCACGCGGCAATCCATCTGGTCGGCAACGCGGCCAAGTTCTAGCAACGCAGTATGACTACAACTCGGAATAAACCTAGGGGTGACGATCGGTTGAACTAGATCAGCGTCGTTACCCGACAGATTACGGACAAACTCAATAAAGTCCTGAGTTTCGTCAATCGCCTGTCGAGTCGATGAATCCCGGTAGTAATCAGGACACCGATCAGGATCATCCATGACCACCTTGCCCACAAATGCCCGTTGCCCTGCATCGCGGCACACTTCGGCCAGGACCTGGCTTGCCTCCATATGGATTGTCGAGAAATAAACCGCAGTGGTGGTCCCATTAGCCAGTAGGGTAGAAACAAGATCCGGATAGACGCTACGCGCAAGATCGGCATTCCTAAATTGTGCTTCCAGCGGAAAAGTATAGGCATTGAGCCACTCATCAAGCGGCAGGTGCAATGCCCGTCCGAGTTGCGGCCATTGGGGTGCATGCACATGAAGATCCACCATGCCGGGAAGGAATAAAGATTTTTCCCCAGACTGGCAAAGTTCACCTGAGGCTCTGGCCTGATCAAAGGCCTTCTGGAAATCAACATCTGAACCGCTCAGGACATCGGTGATAGTGCCCTTGGAGTTGATCATCACCAACGTGTCGTCGAGAATCTCGAGCGTGCCTCGACTAGGGGTGTGAGCAAAACGTCCGTAGAACGCCGTTGCTTCGGCCACGACTGTCAGACTATCTGGATGAGAATTTTCGAAAATCGCCGGTCGCCGCTAGGATTAGCGACGACCGGCATTCTAAGGGGCGGATCAATCCGGAAGTTTGGTTTCGACTCCCTTTACCAGCCAATTAATGCCCAGCAATGCGCCATCCTCGATGACTTCTCCATCCGCAAGCTTGGTGGCGCCGGCCTGATCCACAATGGGACCTGTAAATGGATGGAACGCCCCTGCCTTGAGTTCGGCAGTCTTCTCGTTGATCACACTCATCTGATCAGCGGAAAGATTTGGTGTCCAGGATTCCATACGAACTGCCCCTTCCTTCATGCCGCCCCAGTAAGGGATGCCTTTGAAGTTTCCGTCAAGCGTGTTTTTTACCATCTCGACAAAATGTGGGCCCCAGTCGATCTGCTGAGAGACAAGAAGATGATTCGGTGCGTACTTTTTCATATCAGAACTTGTCGGAACAACGTATACGCCCATCTCCTCTGCAACTGTCACTACAGACGGAGTATCCTGATAAAGCGAAAGCAGTACATCAGCCTTTTGTGAGACCAGAGAACGCGCAGACTCCTGTGCCTTGCTTGGGTCAAACCAGGAATTCAACCAAACCACTTTGACAGAGACGCCCTGATTAACCAACTGAGCACCCATGGTGAAGGCATTGATAATACCGACGACCTCCGGAATTGGATAAGCTGCAACGATGCCAAGAATATTGCTCTTTGTGACGAAACCGGCCCCGATTCCCGCAAGATATGCAGATTCATAATTCCGAGTCTGGAAATTTCCGAAATTATCCGCGAGTTTGTAACCGCTTGCGTGGATAAAGGTCATATCCGGTCTTTTTTTCGCCAGTTTCAACCCATCGTTCATGTAACCAAAAGAACCCAGCATGATCATCTTGGCACCAGTCGATGCCATCTGATTCATGATACGGGAGGCGTCAGGACCTTCGGGAATATTCTCCGCTACCACAGTCTCAACGCGATCGCCAAAAGCCGCCTCGATGGCCTTTCGGCCGTTATCCAGTTCGTGGGCCCAGCCAACATCACCGACTGGCGAGGGGTACACGAAACCGATCTTCAACTCAGCCGCACTCGCAGAGTGAGCGCCTACAGTAAGCACCCCAACAACAAATAAAGCAACAATCCGTCTCAGTCCTCTCATCATCGAATCCTCCTTAAGTTAGTTCCTAAAAATCATTAACTCTGGTGGCGATACGTTACACCAAGGGAAGCGGGGCTGTTAAGTCGTATCTGTCTGGCATCGCGGGAGATCAATACCAGGATGACGATTGTCATGACATAAGGCGCCGCAGAAAGCGCTTGAGAAGGTATCGCTAACCCCAGGCCCTGTATCGAAAGTTCCAGCAAAGACATTGCCCCAAACAGATACGCGCCGAGCGCAACCCGATGGGCGCGCCACGACCCGAACACAACCAGGGCGACAGCGATCCATCCTCTTCCGGCGACCAGCCCCTCGGCCCACAACGGTGTGTAGGCGAGTGTCAGATAGGCACCTCCCAAGCCCGCCATGGCACCCCCGAAAAATACGGCGAGGAACCGGATCAGGATGACCGAATATCCAATCGCGTGTGCCGCTTCGGGTGCCTCCCCAACTGCCTTGATGATTAACCCAAGTTTGGTGCGCGTCAGTACAAACCATACAATTGCAATCAACAGAATTCCGGCATAAAGCACAAAATCATGCTGGAACAAGATCCTGCCCACAACAGGAATATCACTAAGAAAGCCCCAGTCGACACTCTTGAGGGGTTCAATCGTGAAACCCTCGTGCTTTTTGCCGATCAATGCAGAAACACCTAGCCCGAGAATCCCCACTGCAAGACCTGCGGCCACCTGGTTTGCCAGAAATATCAGTGTTAGCGTCGCGAAAACCACAGAAAGAAGACCTGCTGAGATCGTCGCCACCGCAAAGCCCAAAAGTGACGATTCGTAAACCGTAGCCACCGCAAAAGCGGCTGCGGCTCCCGTTGCCATCATCCCTTCAATGCTGAGATTTAGTACACCGGTGCGCTCCACTACCAACTCTCCCATGGCCGCGAAAAGAATCGGCGTCGCCGCTGCCATCGTTCCAGCGCAAATGAAAATCAGGGTTTCCGTCATCCTGTTGCGCCTAACTTCAGGTGGCAGCTGCCCGGCCTTGAAAACTGATCCGGTAGTGCACGAATAGGTAACTTGCAAGATAGAAAATCAGGAGCATTCCTTGGAAGATCGTGGTGGCCGCGTTAGGAATTCCGACAGAAATCAGTGCCATATCACCCCCGACATATAAAATCGCCATGAAGAATGCCGCCAAGCAAATACCGATGGGATGCAGACCGCCCAAAAACGCCACAATGATGCCGGCGAAGCCATATCCTGGACTGATGGTACGCTGGAGTTGCCCAATCGGTCCCGCCACCTCGCCAACGCCGGCGAGGCCCGCCGCCGCGCCCCCAATGATCAAGCCAAGCCAGATAGCCTGGCTCTCAGCAAAGCCAGCATAACGGGCAGCCCGCGGCGCAGCGCCGCTGACAGAAAGTTTGAATCCCGGTAGGCTGTGGCGAATAAACAGATAAGCCAACACTGACAGCGTCAGACCAATCAGCAGGGAAGTATTAGCCCGGGTCCCTTCGATTAGGACTCCGAACAGGGCTGAATCAGCGAAAACCACTGACTGCGGAAAATTAAACCCATCCGGATCACGCAGCGGGCCCGTGACCAGGAAATAGAGAATCTGAAGCGCCACACTCGACAACATGAAAGTCACCAGAATCTCATTCGCGTTGAATCGCACCTTGAGATACGCCGCAATGGACGCCCAGAAGATTCCTCCCAACATTCCGGCAAAAACCATCGCCGGCAAGATCCAGGTAGATTCACTTTCGTTGTAGTGAATAGCAATAACACTGGCAAAGATTCCACCGATAATCAACTGACCCTCGGCACCGATGTTCCAAACTCGTGCACGAAAGCCTATGGCAAGACCTTGGGCAATAAGCAGAAGCGGCGCCATTTTCAGCAGTACCTCACCGATTCCGAATCGGCTAGTCAACGGTTCAATCAAAAATGTGTAGAGCACCGCGCTAGGCGCCTTACCCAGAAAGGTAAAGAGAACGGTTCCACTCAAAAGTGTCAGAGCGATGGCGACGACCGGCACCAGATACCGGGCGATCACTGATTCGGTTACCCGAGGTTCGACTCTGAGCCGACTCATGATGCGGCTCGCCCCTCGGTCGTGCCAAGTCCAGTCATCATTCTGCCAATCGTGAGTCGATCAACTTCCTGCGTCAGCATCGGCTTGGACAACTGGCCCCGGTAAGCCACACACAGGGTATCCGTGATCTCGAAAAGTTCATCCAACTCTTCGGATACCAGTAAAACGCCTGACCCACGCTCAGCCAGAAGTAGTAGTTGTTGTCGTATGTTGGCTGCAGCGCCAACATCGACACCCCAGGTCGGCTGTGACACCACAAACAGTTTCGGCGTCATCGATAATTCGCGACCTACAATGAACTTCTGCAAATTGCCACCTGACAGGCTTTGGGCTATGGCTGAGAAACCACCACAGCGCACGTCATGGGCGTCGATACATTTCTCTGCAGCAGCGTTGACTTCTTTTCTTACGATCAACTGTCTTTGCACCATACCCTGGCTGAATCCGGTCAACAGTGTGTTATCGGAAAGTGACATGGGTGGCACTGCTCCGCGCCCCAGTCGCTCCTCCGGCACAAAATTGAGACCCAGCGATCTCCGTTCAGCCGGGTCAAGATGCCCGAAAGGGTTGCCCTCAAAAAGGAGGTCTCCCTGGCCTTCAGTAACAAACCTCTGTTCTCCCGAAATCAACTGCATAAGTTCGGACTGCCCATTTCCAGAGACTCCTGCGATACCGACGACTTCTCCGGCATTAACCTGAAGGCAGATGTCTTTTAGCGACACCCCGTAAGGATCGGCGGAAGACAAACTGAGGCGGTCAATTTTGAGGAGAACCTTGGACTCGTTCTTGTGGTTACTCTTTTCCGATATCGGAATCTCACCTCCGATCATCATGCGTGCCAATGATGATGTTGACGTATCTTTCGGATCGACCGTGCCCACAACCTTGCCCTGTCGCAGGATAGTCGCCTCATCACATAAGGCTCGAATCTCCTCTAGTTTGTGGCTGATATAGATAATGGCACACCCGGTATCTGCGAGCTGCCGTAAAGTCTTGAATAACTGGTCGATACCCTGCGGCGGCAGCACCGAAGTTGGTTCATCCAGGATCAACAGTTTGGGGTTCTGAAGAATGCAGCGAATAATCTCGACTCGTTGCCTCTCTCCTACGGAGAGGGAATAGACCAGAGTATCTGGCGCGACTTCTAGACCAAATTTGTGGCCGATCTCGACAATCCGGGCACTGAGGTCCTCCAGCTTTCCTGGAACTGCCAAAGAAATATTCTGGGCGACAGTTAAAGTTTCAAACAGCGAGAAGTGCTGAAAGACCATGCCTATGCCGAGGCTACGCGCCAACGCTGGACTCCGGATCGTTCGATTCTCCTGCTGCCACAGAATCTCACCGCTATCAGGCTGCGTGGATCCAAAGATCACCTTCATCAGCGTAGACTTGCCTGCGCCGTTTTCCCCAAGGACGGCGTGAATCTCCCCTGGGAAAACTTCGAGGTCCACCGAATCGTTGGCGAGAACCGTTGGATAGGACTTGGTAATTCCCCTTAACTCGAGAATCGGGGGGTGGGTACGTGGACCTTGCTTAGTCATCTGCACGCAGTCTGTACTTGAATTTTCCGATCATGTGGCCGGGGTACCGAGAATTTGAAGCGTGATCCAGCGTGCGACGATCGCGGGCCTGGACTGATCCTCAATCTCGACTGTTACATCGTAAGACAAGAGCCACTGATCCGGCTTTCGCTCAACAGCGTCGGCGAGCACAAAGCGGCCCCGAACCCGAGTCCCACTCACCACCGGAGTCAGAAAACGCAATTTCTCAAAGCCATAGTTGATGCTGACCTGGGCCCGCTCCAGCGCAACCGCCGCCTGCACTGCAAAATTCGAAAAAA
>MDTD01103898.1_pt1 | contig 11414 bp, 8 predicted proteins | sample 811221 | NCBI WGS metagenome assembly MDTD01 (sample SAMN05326646, study PRJNA326480) | marine metagenome | isolation source: seawater | place: Pacific Ocean: South West | collected 2011
AAATTTTTCTGACCCACTTTCGTTTACAGACCATGGATAAGGAAAAGGCAAATGTAAAATATTAGGATCATTATAACCAATCCATGATTTTTCATTTTTATTACCACACAACATTTGGGCACCCAAAGTTCTGCCATGCCAATTGCCCTCCAAAGCAAGGATAATTGGTCTTCTCTTTTTCTTTTTTAATGCGTAAAGCCTCATTAATTTTAATGCTGCTTCTGAGGCCTCACTTCCTGTACTTAGTAAGTATATTTTACTAAAATCATTCCCTAAAAATTTTTTAAGTGATTTAATATATTTAATTCTATTTTCATTTATATAATTGTAAGAATTTATTAAAGGCACAGAAATACTCTGTTTTAACGATTTAAGAAAAAAAGGATTGCTATGACCAATATTTGCTAGAAAAATAGATGAAGTAAAATCAATTATTTTTCTATTATTTGAGTAAACATAACAACCTTTTGCTTTTTCCCATTTTAAATGTAACTGATTATGTAAACCTGGTGTTTCATATTTTTTTAAAATATTATGAGTTTTTATGAATTTTTCTTTATTAAATTTATTTTTTGCCATTACATTTCGTTATAGAATTTTATATCTAATATATTAATGAAAAAAAATAAAGTATATTATCTTACCTTCTCTAAATCTAATGCACAATGTGTGCCTTATTTAAAAAAAATATTGGGAAAAAAATTTGATTTTAAAGTCATTGCTTGTAACAGCGTTGTAAAAAAATTTTTAAACAAAGATAACATACAAACACAAAACTGCTTTAATTCTTTTTCAGAAAATTTTGAGCAAGAAACAACTGAAAATAAAAAAGATTTATTTAATTCAAAAAATTCTTTATTAGCAAAAAATGCTTTAATAAAATTATTAAAATTTTTAAAGGTGTATGAAATTAAAAATTTTATTTTTTTTTTTTTTAAGATCTATAATCAATATTTGTGTGCCTATTTATTTTTTTTATTTAATAGAATTGATATTTTGATTACTCCTGGAGACAGAGAGTGTATACAAGAATTAACAATTTTAAAGCTTTGTAAAAAAAAGGGTATCCCAACAATTATATATTCTGGAATCTCTTTTCCTGGTGAAGCAAAATCATTGATGTCTTTTGAATTTAGAAAAAAACACGTAATATGCAAAAAAAAAAATAAAAATTTTATTAAAAAATATAAAAATCAAATTAAATATGATAAAAAAATTTCAGTCTCATTTTATGGATATCATCACACTATAATTTACGACTTTTTAGGAATTCTTCCAAACAATCCATGGATTATTGGAGGAGGGAATTCAGATTATATTTTTCTCGAATCTACAAAACTGGTTGATAAAAATTTTTTTAATTTAAAAAAAATAATTATTACCGGAAGTGAAGCTACAGATAAATTAAAAAAAAATTTAAAACAAAAAAAATATTATTTAAATAAGGATAAATTAAATATTTTAATAAATATAATAAATTGGTATGAACATGGAGAACTTTCTTTTGAAAAACATTTCATAAAAATTGATGATATTTTAAATAATTTTTTTAGAAATATTAGAAATGATAAAAATTATAATTTTCTTATTTCGCTGCATCCAAAACAAGAGTATAAAAATTATAAATATCTAGAAAAGAAATTTAAAGTCAAAATATCAAATTACAGATCATTTGAGATTATACCTGAAATTGATGCCTTGGTAAGTATTGGAAACTCTTCAATAACTACTTGGTGTGAATATTTAAATATACCCTTTTACATTTTGAGTGAAAGAACAAATAGAAATAATTATTTTATAAAAAAGTTTAAAAATGGTAAGATTTTTAATAATAATAATTTTTCAGATTTAAAAAATATTAATTTAAAAAAAATTAAAAATAAAAATAAGTTGTTAAGTCTGAGCAAAAATATTAATAAAAATTATGAATTTAAAGATTTAATAATTAGATTTCTTAAAAATAAAATAGATAATATAAAATATAATAGTTTATAGATAATTATGACTTTTAATAAAAAAAAAATAAACGTTATATATTTGCAGTGAAAATAAAAAAATTTAACTTTGAATTAATTTTTTTTTCTTTTTTAATAATTTTTATTATTTCTAAATATGTGGGATTTAATTTTTTAGGTAATTCATATTATATTTATGAAACAAAAATATTTAATATACATATTCCTTATTATACTTTTTTAGTATCATATTCGATATTTTTATTCCTCTATTATAAAGAAAATTTATTTAATTTTTATGAAATTATTTTTTTTATTTTAATTTTACTAATATCTTATTTTTCGAAAGAATATAAATATGTATTTTTAATAATAAATTATACTTTTTTTAAGTACTTTTATTTAAAGAGTTTAGACTTAAAAATATCTGTCATTTTTTTTAAAATTTTAATTATTTTTTTTATATTAATTTTTTATCAAGAGGAGTTGAGAAATAATAATGTAAATGTAGAAGAGTTGCCAATTCATTTTAGTTTAGTAACCAATGCCATTAGTTACTTAATATTTTATACTTTTCTATTTCAAATATTTTATCTAATTTTAAATAAAAAAATAAGTCACTCAGTTTTATTTACTTTATTATTAGTTTTATTTTTATCAAGTAGCTACATAAAATTATTAAGTATTTTTGCATTAATTTTTTATTACTCATTTTTTTATTTAAACATAAATAATGTTAAAATTATAAATATTAATTATAAGTTTTTTCTGTCTTTAATTTTAATATTTGTTTTTTTAAGTCCATTAATTTTTATAAATCCATATTTTACTGAAATACTTCATAAATTTTATCTTATTATACTTAAGACTCATTCCTCTATATTTGCAATTTCTGAAAAAAATATATGTGATGAATTGATAGATAAACTTTTGTACCAAAGTGATTATTTATCTAAAAAATTGCAATTAAAATATCCAATTTTATGTTACGATTATTCTGCCGAACCACCTCTTTATGGGTTATGGATTGGATTTTTAGAAAGAATTCAAATTTTACTAAATTTCACTTCATATAACTTTGACAGCAATTTTCAATTACGAACTTTAGTTAGTAAAATGGAATTAAGAGATTTTTCTCATAATTCATATTTAAATTTATTAATTAATTTTAACCCAATCGTCTTTTTATTTATATTATCTACTAAATTGTTATTTTTATTGTTTATAATTAAACACATAAATTTGACACAATTTATATTAGTTTCTTTGTTGCTGATCAGCCATTTGACAGATGACTATTTCTATGGAAATAGAGCTGAAATTTCTTTTTTATCTTTTATAATTTTGGGAATGTTTTTAAAAAAAAAAGAAAACATAAAAATTAATTAATAACAATAATTAATAAATGAGAAATATTGAAGATCATAATATTAATCCAATAGACAAAAGTTATATTTTTACATCACCAGCAATATGGCCAATGATAGAGTATGAACTTGATATTGCACAAAGATTACTAGATCAAGGTAAAAAAGTTTTTTGGGTCAGATGCGAAGGCGATGAATCTTTTTGTCCGGCAAATATTTTTAAAAAAAAAAGAATATGTGCTGAATGTATTTCAAAATCAAATAATGCAGTTAAATGGATAGGTGAAAACAAAAATTTTCAGATTTTAAAAAAAAAAATAAGTTTATCAACAAATCAAAAACAAACATTAAAAAATATTTGTTTAAATTTTAATCATCCAGAGAAAATGCAAAAAAATGACATAATTTTTGATGATTGGAAAAATACTATTGTTTCAACATTACAAACACTTGAAAAAAAATTTTTTTTAAATGTGGATCTAGATAAAAAAATTCATAGGAATGTTATTAAGAATTTAGTAGAGACATATTATTTTGCAATGAAAGAAATTGTAAATAGCGCCAATTTAGAGGTTTATATTTTCAATGGAAGAATGTCAGGTTACAGACCAATAATGAGAATTTGTCAAAAAAATGAAATACCCATGTATACATATGAATTTCCTAACCAAGGATTTAAAAGATATTTTTTATGCAAAAATAATTACAGTCACGATCTAATATTTAAGTCAAAACAATTTTTAACTTTCTATAATGATCATTATTTTTCTGAAGATAAAAAAATTGCATTAGGTAAAATTTGGTTAGATAAAAGAATATACGGAAAAGTTAAAATGGGAATTGAGGAAAATTTCAGCAAAAGTCAAATTGTTGGAAAAATTCCAGAATATATGAGGGCTGAAGATAGAATCAAAATATTAATTAGTTTGAGTACCGAGTGGGAAGTTGGTGGGGTTATAGAAAATAAGAGATATTTTTTTAATAACCAATATAATTCAATTAAGAAAATTATTAATTATTATGAAAAAAATAATAAATTACTCTTTATTATTAAAATACATCCTCAACATAAAAATTTTGATACTGAACTTGAGCAGGATTATAAAAAATTTGACTTATATGAGAATGTTAAAGTAATTTCATCAGACAATTTTTATGATACTTATGAAATTATCAAAAATAGCGATATTGTTATGACCTTTATATCTCTCATAGGTCCTGAGAGTGCCTATCTTGGAAAAAGAGTGATTTGTATTGGACCCTCAAGTTATGAATATTTTGAACTATCTAACAATCCAAAAACTTCAAGTGAACTATTTGATTTATTAAATCATTTTAAAAAAGATCAAGACTATGATTTTAATCAAGCAAAAATAAATGCTTGTAAATGGGCTTTTGCGAGATCATGGAGTGGCACTAAGACTAAATATATTTTCAAAGATAATCTAAATAAATTGTACATGATTAAAAATAATAATAAAATGTCAATTAAAAGTGATTTATTTTACCACTACTATAACAATATTTTTAAAATCTATTATTTATTTAAAAGGTTATTATTAAAAAAAAAAATAAATTATTCAAATTTTAAAAAAGTATTTAAAGTTTTTAAAGACGATATTTATTAATTATAAATTAAATGTTCATTCAAAAATTTAAAGACAGTTTCAAAATATTACCACAAAAAATAAAGCTGAGTTTTATTATGATGATATTCTATTCAATATTAATTTCTATTTTTGAATTTTTTGGGATTGCATCTATACCTTTATTATTTTCGACATTATTAGATTTAAATGTAACTAGTAATATTTCTTTTTTTGAAAAAATGAATTTTATTTTTGTGGATAAAATTATAAGTGGTGAAACAATTTTAATTTTAGTTGCAATAATTTTTTTTTTAAAGTTTTGTTTGTCTATAAATTTTTATTTTCAAGAATCTTCTTTTAGAAAAAAAGTTTCAGAATATTTTAGAATTGAATTATATCAAAAATTTTTAAGACTTAATTTTCTTGATCAAATAAATTACAAAAAAGGTGATTTACTAAAAAGAGTTGTGTCCGATCCTAGTTCACTAGCATCATTATTAATTAATTATATAAATATAATAAAAGATTTTTTAATAATTTTGATAATTTTAACTTTTCTACTTAAATTTAATTTGAAAGTTACATTAATGTCAATTTTTATAATTGCTTCTTTGAGTTCAATTTTCACTTACTTTTTTAAAAAAAAAGTAAAATTTTGGGGAATTCAAGATCAAGCTTTAAGATCAGAACTTAATACAGTCATGGACAATAGTTTTGCAAGTTCAAAAGAGATAAAGGTTATGGGTTTTGAAAAAAAATTTATTAACTTGTTTTCAAACTTAGTTCAAAATCAAGCAAATTATGATTTTAAGAATCGATTTGTTTCAACTTTACCAAGATCAGTTTTTGAAATATTAATTATTTCTTTCGTCTTATTGTTTATATATTATATGTATCGATTAGAAGTTGATCTGCAATCATCTTTAATTCAAGTTACTGTTTACATCTATGCATTTGCTAGGTTACTTCCTTCTTCAAACGCAATTGTTTCAAATGTAGTATCAAGTTACTATTTTTTTAGATCTGTTGATTTTATTGAAGAAGGTATAAATCTTGCCTCAGATAAAAAAAATTTTTTAAGTGAAAAAAATAATTCGAAAATTGATTTAAACAAATTTAATACTATTTCATTTAAAGATATTTCAGTTAAACACAAAGATAAATTTTTAATTAAAGATTTAAGCTTTTCTTTATTTAAAAATAAAATAAATATAATACAAGGTCCAAGTGGCGTAGGTAAATCAACATGTTTAAATATTCTTTCTGGCTTGATAAGACCTAGTATTGGAGGGGTATATTTTGATGACAAGTTAGTTTCGCTTTATGAAAATGATTTATGGCAATCTCATATAGGCTATGTATCTCAATCAAATTACTTATTTAATACTTCTATAATGGAAAATATCACTTTTCAGAACAGAACTGATAAAATAAATTCTGAAAAATACCATTTTTCTCTAAATTTATCTAATTTAGCTAAAGTTTTTGATATTAAAAAAATTGAAAATTTCATAGTTGGTATAAATGGCAACAAAGTTTCGGGTGGACAAGCTCAAAAAATTTTATTTGCCCGATCATTATATTTTGGCCAAAATATTTTAATATTGGATGAACCAACAAATGGTTTGGATGATATTTCAATAAAAGATATGATTTCTAGTTTAAGTCTTTTAGTAAAAGAATTTAATTACACGATAATCTTATCAACACATGAAAATTTTGAAAATATAGATTCTAATACGGTAAAACTTTTTAACAAAACTAATTAAATTACTTATGTCAATTTTGAACAAGATAAAAAAAAATAAAATACTAGTTGGAATAATGGGACTAGGTTATGTCGGTTTATCAAATGCGATATTAATTAATAATAAAAGATTTAAGGTAATTGGTTTTGATATAAATAATGAAAAAATAAAAAAACTAAATAATTACATAAGCTACGTAGAAGATATTAGTTCTACAGATTTAAAAAATTACAGTAAGAGAAGTATATTTACAAGTGATTTTAGATTATTAAAAGATTGCGATATTGTAATAATTTCAGTGCCAACACCTCTTACAAAGAATTTTAAACCTGACTTAAGTTTTGTAAAAAATGCTATAAGAAAAATAAAAAAAATAAAACCACAAAAAAAAATCATAATACTTGAAAGTACATCATATCCTGGTACGACTTCAGAATTTTTTTCTAGTAAAGTTTTTAATAATTCACATATTATTTTTTCTCCTGAAAGAATTAATCCAGGGACAAATTATAACAATGAAAGTATAACAAAAATAATTGGTTCTGATAAAAAAAATTCACTTAAGTTAGCATGTTTTTTTTATAAAAAAATTTATAAAAATATTTATGAATGTAAGAGTACCAAAGCAGCAGAAATGATTAAGTTATTTGAAAATACTTTTAGAGCAATCAATATTGCTTATATAAATGAAATTAAAGATATAAGTAATAATTTTGGTATAGATATATGGGAAGTTATAAATGGTGCTAAAACAAAACCTTTTGGTTTTATGCCTTTCTATCCATCTATTGGAGTAGGAGGTCATTGCATACCAGTTGATCCTCAATATTTACTATGGAAAATAAAAAAATCTAATTTTAAATCTCCAATTATCTCAACATCTATGAAACGTCTTCACTTAATAAAAAATGAAAGTTTTTTAAAAATTAAAAAATTAATAAGAAAAAATTCAAAAATTTTAATTTTGGGAGTTTCTTATAAAAAGAATATATCTGATACAAGAGAGTCGCCTGCAGTTTATATTATAAAAAAATTGATCAACAATGGTTTTAAAGTAGATTTTCATGACCCACATGTATCAACTATTTTAAACAAAGGTTTAAAAAGTATTGATTTATCTGCAAAAAATTTGAAAAAATACGCAAATGTGTTGATATTTACTCCACATGATAAAATTAATTTTAATTTTGTGTTAAAACATTCAAAAAAAATAATTGACCCACTTAATTTGTTTAAAAAAAATAAAAAGGTAATCAATTTATAATTTTAATAATTTTAAAATGAAAAGAATTGCTATTTTGTCTGGAAAAAGAGGTGGATATGAAGCTATGAGGCCTCTTATGAAGTTGCTAAGTAAAAGTAAAAAATTTGATTTAAAAATAATTTTAACTGACCAGCATTTTGAAAGGGAATTTGGAAATACTTTTAAGAATGTTTATAAAGATTTTAAAAAAAAAGAAATTCTTTCAATAAAATTTAAAAATACTAATAATGATACAAATTTACATAGAACATTAAACTTAGCTGATTACAGTAAAGAATTTGCAAAAAAAATAAAAATATTAAGTCCAGATATCTTTATTTTATATGGAGATAGAAGCGAGGTTGCAGCTTCATCTTTTGTCTTGTTTTCTTTGGGAATACCCATAATTCACTTACAAGGAGGAGATATATCAGGATCCTTAGACAATACTTACAGACATGTAATAAGCAAATTTTCAAATATTCATCTGGTCTCCAATATTAATTCTAAAAATAATCTTATTAAAATGGGTGAAGAGAATAAATTTATTAAAATTGTAGGAGATCATCATTTAGATAATTTAAAAGATAAGGAATTACACTCAAAAAGATATATATTAGATAAATATAAAATAAAAAAAAAATATTGTATCTTATTGCAACACTCTGAAACAACACAACCACAAAAATCACGATCTCAAATGTCAGCTACGCTTAAAGCTTTAGTAAATTATAATTTAGAAAAAATCGTGATATATCCTTGTACCGACCCTGGTTGGAAAGGAATTGTGCAAGAGATAAATTTGTATAAAAAAGATAAAAGTTTTAAAATATTTAAAAATATAGAAGGAAAAGATTTTTGGTCATTATTGAAATATTGTTCTTTTATAATTGGAAATAGTTCTTCAGGTATCATAGAGTCACCATTTTTAAAAATACCAGCAATAAACATTGGTAGGAGACAAAATAAAAGGTTAAAAAATAAAAATACAATATCTGTTTCACATAATATAAATGAGATAAAAAAAGCAATAAATCATTCTTTAAAATTTGAAAAAAAAAATTTACATAAAATTAAATCGTTTTATGGAAATGGAGATGCAAATATAAAAACTTTTAAAATTCTGAACGATTTATTTAAAAAAAATATTCAAACAATTAAAACTTTTAGCTTTGAAAAATAATATTAAAAAAAATATATTTTGGTGTTTTATACCTGCAAAGTTAAATTCAAAAACTATTAAAAAAAAGAATCTTAAAAAAATTGGAAAATTTACTTTAATCCAAAGATCGATAAGAGTTGCTAATAAAAGCAATAGTTTTGAAAAAATAATTTGTTCCTCAGAAAGTTTAAGTATTCAAAAGTATTGTTTAAATAAATGCGAATTTCATTTAAGAAGTTCAAATTTATCTAAAAAATTTACTCTAGTAGAGGATGTTATAAAAAACTATTTAGATGAAGAAATGCCGTCTTCATTGCCAGAATTTATTTTTCTGATTGAACCGACAAGTCCATTTATCGAAGTGTCACACATAAAAAAATTAGTAAATTTGATGAAAAAGTCTAAAAGACACAAGACGGGACAATCTATTTCCAGACCACCTCACACTCATTTAGCATTTAATCAAAGATCATTTGATGGCAAGGATGTAAAATTCATCAACAAAAAAAGATATAAGACTAGACTTAAGCAAAAAAAACCCTTGTCTTATATTTTTGGAAATATTTGTTCAATTAGAACAAGTCATTTATTAAAAAATGGTAAATTTTTTGATCAACCTTCTATAGGCTTTGAGATCCCATTTAAGTATTCAATTAATATTGACGAACAAGTAGATATAAAAATTGCAAAAGCGTTTAATAGTTTATAAAAGGCTGTTGTTATGTCAAAAATAGTAATTTTAGGTGGCGATGGATATCTTGGCTGGCCAACAGCAATGTATTTTTCGAATAGAGGTCACGATGTTTTAATTATAGATAATATGATTAAAAAACATTGGGAGAGCCAGATAGGAGTAAGTCCACTATTTAATATTGAAACACTTCAGAACAGGGTTAACACATGGAAAGAGTTAACGGGAAAAATAATTAAATTTAAAATTTTTGATATATCAAATAATCATAAGCAACTTTATGCTGCGTTAAAAGAGTTTAATCCTGATACAGTAATTCACTATGCCGAACAGCCATCTGCGCCATTTTCAATGATGTCTAGAGAAGCTTGTTATGAGACTCAACGAAATAATGTGATGGGCACACTGAATTTAATGTTTGCAATTCAATCAATTAACCCAAACATTCATATTATTAAATTAGGTACGATGGGTGAGTACGGTACACCCAACATAGATATTGAGGAAGGTTGGATAGAAATAGAACATAATGGTAGAAAAGATAAAATGCTTTATCCAAAAAAACCTCAATCATTTTATCATTTATCAAAAGTTCATGACTCCGCTAACCTTGAATTCACCTGTAGAATATGGGGACAAAGAGTGACAGATTTAAACCAGGGAGTAGTGTATGGTGTAAAAACAGAAGAAACAGCTTTGCATGAGAAACTAAATACTAGTTTTCACTATGATTCATGCTTTGGAACAGTTATAAATAGATTTGTTACTCAAGTAGTTGCAAATAAAGACATTACAATTTACGGAAATGGCACTCAAACAAGAGGATATTTAAATATTTTAGATACTTTGAGATGTGTTGAGATTGCATTAGAAAATCCAGCTGATAAAGGTGAGTTTAGAGTTTTCAATCAGTTCACTGAGTATTTTTCAATTAATGATATTGCAAAAAAAATATTAGATGTTGCAAAGCTAAAAGGTTTTAATCCAAAAATTAAAAATTTAAAAAATCCAAGAATTGAACAAGAAAATCATTATTACAATCCTAAAAACTCAGCATTAATTCAACTTGGATTAAAACCAAAATATTTAACAAATAAAGTTATCGAGGAAATGATAGATTTAGTAAAGAAATACAACAACAAAATAAATACAGATTCTTTAATGCCAAATATTTCATGGAAAATATAATTTCTAATTTATATTTAATCAAAGTAGAATAATTAAAATAACTATTTTTATAAGTTCAATGAAAAAAAACTTAGAATTCTTTAAAATTGGATCCAATTTAATTAAAAATGATTACAAGCCTTACATAATAGCAGAAGCTGGAGTAAGCCATTTTGGATCTTTAGAAAAAGCATTTAAACTTGTAGATTTTGCATATAAGTCAGGTGCTTCTGCGGTAAAATTTCAACATTTTAAAACTGATAACTTTATAAGTAGCAAATTTAAAAAATGGCATAATAGAATGAAGTCTAGAGAACTAAAAAATGAGGAAATATTTAAATTGTCTAAATATGCTAAGAGAAAAATCAATTTTTTATGTACAGCCCATGATCTAGAAACTTTAGATTTTTTGATTAATAAAATTAAGATTAATGCAATCAAAATAGGATCTGGAGAAATAATGAATGATGAATATTTAAAATATGTATCAAA
>MDTD01200127.1_pt1 | contig 11414 bp, 16 predicted proteins | sample 811221 | NCBI WGS metagenome assembly MDTD01 (sample SAMN05326646, study PRJNA326480) | marine metagenome | isolation source: seawater | place: Pacific Ocean: South West | collected 2011
AACTGTGAGGCTGTCCGATATTTCGAAGAAACGGGTGAAAAGAAGAACAATCCAACTCGTAAGAAGACCTGTTTAATCTCTATTCTTTAAAATATTTTTTTCAAAATATCTTGTAAGGCAATTGTCTGCCTGATAGCCTGTTGCGTCTTTCTGTGATGATGTAAGTTGTTTGGAGCGTCTTTTTGTTATTTTTTTCTTAGTTTTTTGACGTTGCATCAAAACTATATTTAGTACGAGAAATCAAATTCATCTGCACAACGATAGCCTGGGCATATGCAATCGCGTGTGATTTCTTAAAGAAATAACTGCCATCAGTTGGTCTCACCCACACTTCTTTCATTATGTCTGTCCAGTCCTTGTACATCAGTTGTCTTTTGGCAGGACGTATAATGGCTAGTACAGCCGCAAGTTGTTCTATTGTGCGTGGTTCCAACTTGGACACTATGTTGAAATGGCCATTTAGGTGAAAAAGGTTTTCAACTATCTTTGGATCCTTCAACATATCCCAATCTGGTTCCTGTATCATAAGTTCCACTAGTTCTTGTTCTGATTTCACCTCTTTGTATATGTTTACGTTCAAACAATCTATCTTGAAGTATCCTCTGTCTTCTGCATTCTTGTAATCAAGCGAAGCGTGTCCGGTCACAGGATGTTCTGGCACAGCATGGAAGTAAACACCTGTCTTGTGTTTCTCTGACTTGCCATCCTTTATGATCGAAGCCGGAGTGTGTTTAAACAACTTCAGCGTGTTGTCTCTGTCGTAAAAGTCTATGTCTACATCAGGCATTATATTGTTCCTTGTAAAATATTTAAAAGCAGTGCTAGTACATATATGAATCCGCCAATACCTGCAATGCCTAATAAATTCTTTTTGTTAAAAAAATCTTTTATGTGCATTAGTGTACACTTCCTCCTTTCATCTCGTTGTATTTTATAAATTCGTCTTTTGCTCCAGGCTGTAATACTTCAACCACATCTAGTAGTGCCTTGTATCCATCGCTGTCCAACATTTCTCTATTCATCTTTGGCACAATAACTTTGCCTATTGATCCATCTTTCTTTATAGTGATACAACAGTCACCCTCCTCGAAATCCAAACTCTCTGCAACTTCTAAATTAATCTTAGACAATCTTGGCCTCCTTCGCTGTGTCTTGCACCAGCATGTGATCAGCAGGATAGCTCTTCAACTTGCTTGGCCAGAAACTTGGGTTGATGAATCTTTCTATCATTTGTAATTGTTCGTCGTTAAATGATTTTAACATTCTTTTGCCTGCGTTGCAACCTAACAACAACCACGGACTTATCTTACCTTGCTGTATGTGTTGCACTGCTCTATTAGTGTTGACTAGTCTGAAGTAATCAGACCATTGTGCATTTTGCTCTGTGGCCCAGTCCATCATGGTTGCAATACTTCTTTGAAGTGCGGCCTCAACAGGTTCTTTCTTTAAAGTTTCAATTAGATACAATTCGTAAAGGTCATCTCTAGACCAGTGATCTAATTTTACTTTTGACTGTAGCACGTAATCAATGTATTTGGTTGGATACAAAGGGTTAATGTGCATTATGTATCTTCCAAATTTTACAAAAGCGTTATAGTAAGGACTCTTTACGAAGTCATCATAGGTTTTTGGTTTAGAATTATGTTGGTGTATCTGATAGAATCTTTGGAACACCATGAACGCATTCACAACCCATTTTTCATCTCTTTGTAGATATCTTCTCTTTGGCTCGCACATATGTACTTGCAAAGTTCTTTCTTTTGTGAATTCCTTGCCACAGTATGTACATTTATATTTCGACGCCATGTGCTTCTAGTAAGTCCTCTAATTCTTTGTCTGTTATTACTTTGTCCAATGTTTCAAGATCTGTTTCTTTCCATGTTGGATATAACTGTTGTAATTTTTTTAGGCTTTTATTCGGCACACGTTTCATTGGCTTGATCCACGGATGAAATTGTTGCTGTAGTGAGCCACACATCGCAGTCAGTATCCAAAGCAGTTTCTTATGTTTGCCCAGTGTAAAACAATGTTTGTTTACGCACTCATTAATCATTTCTACATAATGTTCCACATAAAATCTATCCTTTGAAGAGCAACTGGAAACATATCTCATCAACATGTATGGTGAGTACAATGATCTTTCCTTATCATCAATTCTATCAAAAAAATCTTTGTTTCTAAAGTCTACTGCTTTCAGTCCGTTTCTTAGGTCAAAAAATTTTCTATTTTTTTCTTGCGGCATATTTCAATCCAAACATTGTACAGTCTTTGGCTGTGACAAAAGTCAATTTTATTTTATTTTGCATGTGTTGTAAACCTGAAAGTTTTTTATTCAATTTATTTTTCACTAGCCAATCAAAAAAATTCATAGCCCATTCGCCTTGATCCATCCACACTGCTATTTTGTTGCTTGTAATCATCACTGGCGCCTCTATCTTTATTGATTTTCTACCATACCGAGCCATAATCAACCTGTTCACATTGTCTAGATATGTCCTTAACAAAATAAGCACACATTGGTTTTGTACCGTTGTTTAAAGGGACTGCCAGCATTTGGCCCGACTTAATTTTTGGAAAGTACCATTTCACTTCAGTGTAAATGTCTACAACGTCGATGGGCAGAAAGTCTGGCTTTGGACTTGATAATGGATTGAAAACAAAAGCATCGAAACCTCTGTCGTTGAGACTTGTTATTGGCAACACATGCATCTCGGCCTGGTCCGCCTCACCAATAAGCATTTTCCAATCCAACGGCATTTTAATCTTGTGATCACCTATCTGTAAGACTGCCGCAGGAGCGTTGAAACTTTCAAGAAATATCAAAGGTATGTAAAAGAAGTCTGGGTTGCTTGGGTCGGAATTATCCAGCACTGCGAATCTTAATTTTTCATCCACGTATTCTGGTATTTTTTCAAGCGTGTACGTCCTGTCGTCAAGTGTAAGGATTTTCATAATTTATCTTTTCTATATTATACGGATAATTTGCCTCTTTGTAAAACTTTTTTCTTTGCCCCAGGTGTCTCTTGGCAAATTTACAACTGCTGGTAATGTCCCATATTTGCACACTGTCTTTGTCTTTGGCCTTTCTTATTCCACGTCCTATGCTCTGAATTACCCTTACAAAAGATTTACCTGGCTCTATAAGGACAAGATTAAAAATCCTAGGAATATTAATGCCAACAGCGGCAACTCCATATGTGGCAATAATAATTTTATTTTGGCTAGTAGAGACTTCATCGTACTGTTCCTTTCTGTCTATGTTTTTAGTTGATCCTGATACAAACACCGCGTCTTTGATTTTCTTTTCAAGTATTTCACCTGCTGATATCCTGTCTACTAAAATCAAGGTGTTTCCTGATGTCGCTATGTCCTGTATTGTTTTTGCCACCCAGGTCATCCTTGTGGCATCTGTAGTTAACCATTTTAGTTCCTCAGCATACGATTTGAATTGTGGGTGATCCTGTGTTTGCAGGACGTTTACATGACAATTGGCAAGGACTCCTTTGTCTTGCAATTCACTTGCTTGTATTCTGTTTGCTACCTCACCGATACTACATTTTAGTCCCATGAATTCATAATCTGCTTTAGGCACAGTGCCGGTTAACCCCCAACGTATGCCACAATGTGCAAATGGTCCGGTCAACAACCTTTTCAACACATCTGCTTTTGCCATGTGTACTTCGTCTATGATCACTGTGTTGATGCCCTGTATTGCCTCTAAAAAATCCGTAGTGTGTTCGTCTTTGCTTTTCTTTTCAAGCACATTTAAAGATTGCCATGTTGCTATCGTATTGAATCTCCCTAGCTCTTTACGGTCTCCGTAGTATACACCAACGTCTAGATTACAAGCAAGGAAGTCTTCTTCGGTCTGTGTGACCAGACTCTTGTTTGGCACAATAGTAAGTGTCCTACCGTACGGCTCGACCAGTTGGCACAGTGCCGCTGTAATAATGGTCTTACCTGCGCCAGTGGCGATCTCTTGTATGCACTGTGGATTCTCAATAAATTTGTTTATTGTCTCCACTTGATAGTCTCGTAATTCTATAGTTTGTCCAGCACAAGGATGTGTGTCAGGCCATTTTATATGGCTCAAGTAATTTTTATCTACTGCCTTGAATTCAAAATTATGCTGTGGCCTCTTGTCTTCGAAGTCAACATAAACCCCGCCTTGCTCTAATATTGGCAGTATTTGGTCAACTAAATTTAGATATGTTGTTCCGCCTAGTCCAAAGAAACTTACTTTGCCATCCCACCTGCCTAATTTTACAGCAGGCAAGTGTCTTGCATACGGTATTTCATATTTGAATTTATTGGATAATCTCTTACGCCACTCAAGAGATAGGTTCTCAAACTTGACGTTCACTTCATCTTTTATTACTAACTTACAACTGCTCATTCTAAAGTTTTATTATAACATGATCATGCCAATCCCAACTGCTCGGCTGATGATCACTATAATACAACTTTTTTGGAAGATTTTCAAGAAGTCTTTTAAGGTTATCTGTACCTGTGGCATAATAACCACCGCCCAATGCAACAAGCGAAGCCTTTGCTCTAATTTTACTCTTAATTAAGGCTCTTGGTATTCTGTTACGTACAAAAATAATTTTTGTGTCTTTGTTTATTAATTTGAACTGTTTACTCATTTGGTGTAGTTCAAAAAGATTCTGGAAAAATTCTTCCGACTTCTGGTTATCAAGTAGGTACGTTCTGTCTGTGTGCTTGTCTATGTCTTTTCTAAAAATAGGTTCCTTCACATCAAATCCCCAACTACACTCGTTTAGTAAATCAATTCCATGCGATTTGAAAACATTCATCCATGACCAAAACTCTTTTACGTCGGCCTCCATGTGTATGTCACCACTCACAGGCATTATTAAAGGAAAACAATTAAGTTCGATTAGTCCTTTGACAACTTCATTCTTTGAAAATGTTTTTGAGTCGATCCATAATTTATGATATTGATTGTGTGCAATCTTTTGAGCTAAGACAGTATCGGCCTTTACGCTAATTCCAAAGGTTGATATATGTAAATTTTTTAGTGTATCTACCTGCTGTAAAGCGGGTTTTGATCTGACGTTGTTGTTCCAATATTCTTGCATTGATTCCGGGGCATTGTTTAATACAATTTCATTTCCAATAAGTCGTGCTGTTGGTTTTTTATAACCAACAATTTCTTTTTTAATTTTTTCGTAGTCTTTTAAAAGACTGTCATCGGTAAATTTAAAATCATATCTAGCGGCTATGAGAGTCAGATAATAGGCTGTGACATCTGTGTGTAAGAATGTCCATTTCTTGGCTTCACCGTCATATTGGCTGTATCCGGCTGGAAAATTTCTATGGTCCTTTAAACATCTTATCAATTGAATAACTTTTTTATTATAAGGAAATTTTAACTCAATCTTGTCGGTTCCGTCCTCGTCTGTATATTTTTCAATCACTTTATCAAAACTGATCACACGGAATTCTTCTTCAAACTTTGGATTATCGAGTAATGGTTTTATGTCCATGTTGTATGCCTGAAATTTTGTGAGATATCTTTTCAGTATCACCACTGCTAACTTGCCCTGTTTTTCAGTCCAGGCATATTGTGATTCCGCTAGTGATCTTACCGTCTCATGATCCTTAGGATGTGGTTTAATAACGCCTGTGTTACCTATCATTGATGGATTTGCCCAAAAATAATCATTATATGCTAGTATTTTAAGTGCTTCGTTAATTGTTTTTGGTAAATCTGTGTGCATATCACTCATGGTATTTTAGATAATTAGTAGTATATTATAGCATAATTGGTAATACTGTCAACCATGAAAAAAGTAAAAAATAAAACAATTAATGTAAAAAAACAGCTCAAAGTGAAGTTGGAGAATACTGCGGCCCGATATAAAAATACCAAAGGGTTCAAACCAACGGAACACCAGGCCTATCAATGGTTTAGGTATATCAATCGTGCTCTATTCAACAATAGGCTACCCATGGTTCCTATTTCTGTAAAAAAATTACACAAAGATTGGGGCAGGTGTGTAGCGAACTGGGACAATAGAAAAACGCCGAAAGGCAAATTTGATCAGCGGGTTATACCTTACCATATTGAAGTTGATTATTATATTGAACTACATTGCAAGTTCCCGAAATGGAAAGACTTTATAGAAACACTGGCGCACGAGATGGTACACCTATATCAAATGACATGGTTGAAAGATCCTTACAGTAACCATAATAAAAATTTCTTTGCCTGGAAAAATAAATTTAGAATGGCTGGCTTAGGCCTGGCTAGGTGTTAACACCTTTTCAAACTCAGCATAACTGATTACTTTACTATTTCCTAAGTCTGTACCTGTTTGCAGATAGTTCAAGTATTCAGGTGGGTTGTCATGCACCACAGTGAAATTGCAGTAGGGACGCATCTTTAAGATATCTCTAAACTGTTTCAGCCAGCCTTCAAATATTGTATCGCTATGCCTTTCTCCGTAGTTGGCAGTGTCCTGATAGATATTATTAAATTTGTCTTTGCCGTATTCCCTAAAATCAAACCCCAGTAAGAAAATATTTTTATGTCCATGGACAGCCGCTGTCCAGAAAGCCGCATTTCCTGATATCCAGTGAGGATTGTTTGGAATTAGATGTAACATGCCTTTGTGCTGTGTTCTGTTCACTTCCAATGATGGTGCATAGTGTATTGTCTTCAGTCCTACTTCATTCGCTACCATCTCAACCGTTATTTTTGTATCCACGCTGAATATGAAATCGGGCATGAAATCTCTATATATTGCATTACACCCATATGTTTGACCTGTGTCTTTGAGGCGATCAAGGTCAAATCCCTTTCGAGATGGCCCGTTGCCAATGATGTATGCATTGCCCCTAGGCACCGCATTTACCTTATCCTCATAAAAGGCAGTCTCTTGAATACGTTCGCCTTTTCTAATTATTGTCTTTACCACGACCGTTTCCCCTTTATAAGGTTGCCACTCGATCGGTTGTACTTCCATTCTTGCGCCGATTGGTAGTTTTTTCATTTAAGGTATTTCTCCTGTAATCGTGATTTTATCCTCTGCCACGGCAACCCTTGTTCGATCTCATCCTCGAACCATTCTGTGTAGGCAATTTTGTTAGCCCAAACATGTCTGTTTGGCATGGCGGGTTTATTCATATCATTGAGATCAGTATTGCCAACATCATGGCATAGACTGGATTCCGAAACAAAAACCGGTATACCTTGTATCACTGCCTCCATTGCAGGATTGCTAGAATGATTTACCACTGCCCATGTTCTCTCCAAGGTGGCTTTGAAATCAGTGTCGTCATAAGTTCTATAGTCCCTTTTAGGCAGTCTAATTTTCACATTACTGAAATCCGATTCCTTGAATTCTATGTAGTTTCTAGGGTGTGGTCTGACTAATATTGGCCTCGTCGTTATCTTTCTTATTTTTTCAATTTGCTGTGCAATCCATACATTCATTTTTGGAAGTCCACGCCACTGTTCGGAACTGTCATGCTGTCCACATATCACAATCATGTCACCTGTTGGATTCCATGGTCGCAACTCGTGTTGAAACAACGGCCACCTTTTGTCGTCAAAATCCTGATTGGCAAAATCCGCATCTCGATTAATTCCATTGATGCCAACTTTAAAACTCTTGTTTCGCCTTAGGCCTCCAACTTCGAGCACCACCACAGGTTTTCCTTTGCTTCTATATCGCTCCCATATTCTCTTTGAGTTTGCCATTCTGCCTCGCCAAAGCACACTCCATATTACCGCCACGTCTGCATCTGCTTCTTTGTTTACGTAAAGGGTCTCACCTGCTTTTTTTAAACTGTTTATGAAAGCCTTAAAGATGGGCTTTGAATTAAGTGGACCGTAGTCAGGCCAAATTTCAATCTTCATCAGTTTCCCTGCGTTCCTTTTGCGACTTTGCTGATTATGTCTTTAGCCTGTTTTGGATCAAATTTTATTCCACCAAACGGATCGTAGTTTTCAACGTTCTGCCAGTACTCTTCGTTTCGTCCACCACGGAGGTCGCTCTTGCTACTTTTTCCTTTTACTTTTCTTTTTCCTTTCATGTGATCAATGTAGCCTCCTAGTACACTATTGATAAACACATGGTGTCCTTTTGCTCCTGCACCTTTACCTATGTCAACACCTTGATCGGGTGCTACCCTTTTCAGTATCTGCCAAAACAGATAACTGTCGTGCCATTCCAGTTCTTTGAATATTGTGTCGTTTTTGTAGAGATCGGTCCATGTGTCCATAAATTGATTTATTTGTGGGTGTCTCTTATTGTAGCATACCCAACCACATTCAGGATACTTTTCACCTCTGCCTAAAAAATTTACAAGTTTGTCTTCTGGCAAAAGTCCTACAACAAATTCTTTAGTTATTGGCCTAAAGGTATATGTATCGGCATCCAACCATAGCACGTAGTCTGCATCTATTGTTTTTATAGCATGATCAACTGCAAAAGTCTTATGTGCAAATCTGACAGCGTCCCATAGGTATGATCCTTTGCCTCTATCGTTTTTTCCTGCGTTTGGATTCCTTCTGACTCCTCCTGGTATTTCCTGCGTTTCGCCATTTGCTACAGGATCGTCCTTGTGTTTTTTTTTGAATGCTACAAGGTCTGGATTTACTTCTTCGATGTTTATAAATTTTACTTTTTTATGAACTAGGGTTGGCATGTCGCCTTCGTGGTAAGCATACAATATTACATCGTCAGGCCAAAACTCAATATGACTCTTGAGCATTCTTTCAGCATACGCTGTCCATCTGTTAGGAGGAAATGTTGTGACTACTGCTAACTTCATTATAGTCCTAATTTTTGTTTGAATCTTTTGTAAACTGTGCCGTCTCTTATCTCTCTTATGCTCCACATCTTGTAACCTAAATCATTGACCCATTGTGTGCGATCAGGGTATTCTGGAGATTCGATTTTGGATAGGTCTTTGTTTGCTACAGGCCAACAAAGTGCAAGATCTGAGGTAACAAAGGTAGGGATTCCACGAATACAAGAGTCGACGCTGGCAGTAGAATTGTGAGTAACAACAGCATGACAATTAGTTATTGCATCTTGGAAGTTGAATCTATAGTGCTTTTTCTCGTCGCCGGCGAAATGTTTCTGTAGGTATTGTAATTCTATATCGTCTGGCAAGTCGCCACGTTTGTCCACTATTGATGCAACGTGGTTGGGGTGTGGCCTTACAATGAACTTTCTGTCCGTGATAGGTCTTAATTTTTTGTAGACATCGTTGAACCATTCTATTGGATCTAGTTCATTCATGCTCCAATTGTCCTTTGGCTGTAGCACAAACACGATTGGATCATGCTTTTCCGACTTGCGCCACGGCTCATATTTGACATTGAATTTCTTTACCATCATATCCCAACGGTCACTTGGACTGTTATCTGATAAGAAGTTGCCATCATTCATGGGAGTATATAATGATACTCTGAAATGATGTTCTGGTGACGTTGATACATTGCCAAAACTGCTTAGAAGTCCACCATCAAATGTTATCAATGGTATGTTCTTTTCTCTGCAAATATTTGCCAGTTCTCTACGCCTACCCTTGGTATGATGCATCTGTCTGTCACCACCGTAACCGAACATGGCCGCCATTGGTGCCGTTGGATTCATCTCTCCCGGCACTGTTGGTCCAGATCGATTTTCGTTTACGATTATTGCTTCATCGCCAGCCGCCTCAACGCCTTCCTTTAGATGATAGAGTAGTTCCCAACTGTTTCCTCTACGTCTATCTTTTACTGTTCGCCTAAATATCTCAACTTTCATCTATGTCCTTTCTATAGAATATTATTTCCATCATTGCCTTTAATCTTTCTCTGTTTAGATAGATGTTGTATCGATCCTTATGTAATTCTATTAGGTCACGCACTTTACCGAACGCTTCTGTATATGTGTTACCCAGACCCAGTTCTATCTCTGTTACCCAAAATTTTACGTCTAGATCAACAATCTCCTTACCAACATCATACCACAATCCTTCCACATCCGTCTTCAGGATATCAATATGAGTCCAGTCTAGTTCTGACATTATGGTTTTAATATTTTTACAATCTACGTCAACAAAATTATTAGGATCATCAAAAGGTCCTACCAAAGAGAAACTACCCAGAGTTTGATCCGCTGATGGTTTGCCTTGTTCCGTTTTGTAATAAAATTTTAATTTTCCGTTTTCGGGTGAATAAGCATAAGGTTTAAATTTTAAATTATTTTTTATTATATTCTTACTTCTTTCTTCTGCGTTTTCTAAGTCTTTGAATTGCCTGTAACCTCCTTTTGCCAATATTTGACCAATATTTTTTACGGTATATGGCGTTGGATCAAACATTCGCACATCCAGGCTACTGTTGTCAAAACAGATTAACTTTTCAAAATTTGCATCTCCACCAACACCAAAACTTAAAACATTTTTTGATTTTTTTACTAGATCTTCTGGTACGTAATAGTTCCTATAAAGTTTGAAATTGTGCTTCCTGATAATATTTTGTTTTTCAAATTCTCTGATTTGCTTAACAATTTCTACATTTTCTGGTCTTAGTCTATCCGCCATTTAGCATTCTCCATGCAGTGCCGTTTAACATTTCTTCCATAGTCCAATTATTATATGCTAAACTTGAGAACAAAGCAACTCTGTCACCGTATTTAGGTGTTTCTATTTTGCTAAAATCGGATTCTGATATCGGAGCCGCTCCACTATTAGTAGGATCACAAAACACAGGCACCCCATTGAATAGGCTTGCAACCATAGTATTTGAGTTGTATGTCACAGTAGCAAAGTAGTCGCTCCATTCAATTTTTCCTTTATGTTGTGTTGGTCTATCAACCTTGACAGTTGCACCAACATGATCCATGGTAATGGTTGGGTTGTAAGGTTTCTCTCTTATCACAATCTGTCTATCTGTATTTTTCCTGAGTATTTTTAAAGTATTGTCTAACCAATCGGTGACATTAAAAAAATTAGATATTGCATTTGTTGGCGGTAGCACTAAAATTTTTTTGCCTCTTTGCCATGGCTTCATTTCCTGTTTAAAATATTTTTCATATCTGTCTGCTGGTCTTTCTTGCATAATGTTTTGGCAATGTTTGTTTTTTGTTATTCGCAACCAGTGGGGGCTGTCGTGAGCATTAGTGAAGTATCCATGATCCATAAAGTAAAAATTCTTTTTTTCCCTTTGGCATTGTTTATAGATCTCACCGGACCCAGCCAGTATTCCGTACATTGTCAGTTCTTCTTTAGGTAAAGAATTTAATTCTCTGAATTGATATATCTTGCCGTTACCGGCCCCTTTGACAAAGGCCTCGACATAGCGTTGGGTTCGCGGCTTTGTTGTGTGTATACCAGACAACATTATTTTCTTAATTCTTTAACATTGAACATTGAACGTCTTGCCACTT
>MDTD01172425.1_pt1 | contig 11412 bp, 13 predicted proteins | sample 811221 | NCBI WGS metagenome assembly MDTD01 (sample SAMN05326646, study PRJNA326480) | marine metagenome | isolation source: seawater | place: Pacific Ocean: South West | collected 2011
CATCTCTACTTGCAATGCAAGCGTAAATGTCAAAACAGGCCGACTGTGTGGTTCCATATGTCGGCATCACTGCATCTGGTGTAACTTTATATGCACCCACTGTGTGTGTTAAGATGCGATTAATTGCCTCTACATTTCTACTCATATTATTCTCACTTTTCACTAATTCTATTAATTCTATAAATCGGATGATTATGACTACAGTATTCACCCTCAATCATATAAGAAAACTTTAGACTGCTTTTCTCTTTATGCCACAAATGAGAGTCCGAATTATCTGGTAATTCATTAACAAATTTAACAAATTCATTATGAATTGAAGAGGGAATAATATAGAAATTATCACAAACCAAAATACAATTTTCTCCCATGCACATCACACTTGAAACATTTACGGCTTCAGGGTCAACTACTATTGTACCCAATGCTTCCTTAAACATCAAGTCAAATCTAGTCAAAATAACAAAATCATATTCATTTGGAGGGACTAAATTTAGAACTTCTTTAAATCTGTAATTTCGAAAACTCTGTGAATAACGACGAGAATCTGATTCAACGGCCGGGTCACGCTCGACAAAATCGTTAAATTTTGTTTTCTTTGGTTTCAAATCTCTCACTAGTTCTTCGTTTAATGGACTGTTATATGTCGAAAGAAATACATCCACATCATGGCCTGAATTCTCTAGATATACATCCAAAGTTTGTTTGTAGTTTGACTCTCTCCAGTCAACTCCATTGAACCAAGTCTCCATCCAGTGGTCATAATTTTCCTTGTAACTTATACCAAAGTAACACAAGGCAACTTTCTTATTTTTGCATTCCTCAAAAAACTTCATAATATGTCATGACTTTCCAAATCTGCAAAACATTTTTCCCAATTTTCAAAACGAAATGCTTTGTCATCGATATACGCAACTGCTCTTGGCTTTTCGGGGGTCACCTTTTTGACATATTTTGACATATCATGTTTCCTTAACCAATCCCAAACAAGTTCAACTCCAGTTTTGCCTTTAATTAATCCACGGTCTGGTTTTGCTTTTGCTGTGTAAATAATAATGTCATACTTTTCCGACAACCTCTTCAACGCTTCTTTAGAACCATCCACTGGTTCATCGTAAATTGTACCGTCATAGAATCCTTTTGAATTCTTATGAATAACATTGTCAAAATCTACACCAATGTTCGTGAGTTCATCAGGAAAACTGTTTTCACGAATCTTAGTCTTTTCCCAATTAAGTTTCTTCAACTCCTCTGGACTATTCTTACCAATAGGTGGACACTCATTTCCATCTCCATGCGTCAATTGATATTGAAGAAGAAGACTTAGAACCTCGGTGGTGTGGTAGTAGTCTGTACCCAAAACAATTTGAGTAAGTCCCTTAATCTCTACAGGAATTTCTTTACCTGTGAGAATGCACATCTTCATGTTGTTATCTGATGCCCACTGGAGTGCCTTGATTATATCAGGTGAAGTGCCAGAGGCAGAGATACCATAAACCAAACTGTTTTCGATTTGTTCTTTGGTTCTGCTACAGGTTCTTTGTTGCAACCAACTAACCATCCACTGTTCCCAACCAACATCATTGATTAGAGATGTTGCAACGACACAACTGCCAGGACACATTGCGTTCTTAGTTCCATTGGAAAGCCGTGTCATGTCAACCGCAGTATGGTCGGCAACGCCCATGTTTCCCCCATGACCAAGAACATAAATGTCATCACATGCAGAGTAGTCTCTTTGCAATTGTTGCCATTCTGATGAACGCACGATTTCCATGAATCGTCCACCAATGTTTTCAATATTGATATAATCTTCTTCATTAATCATGATTATTTCTCTTTTCATTCTTAACTAAAGGTATCTGCCATTTTGCATCTAACTCCATGAAGACATCTTGTATTGCTGGTCGAATTTTCTTTCCCAACCAAGGAAACGGTAAATCATTATCATCTTTGAAAATAATATCTCTTTTGATTACCTGAAAATTACCGTTAAAGAAATAAACATCACCAATAGAATTCTTATCGTTTGATAATTTACCACTTGTCTTCTTGTGTAAATCTTCTTGGGAAAGAATAGTTTTCAATTCATCTTTGTCATTAATTTCCCAGGCCCTTGTTGGGTTAAACATATTAAATTTACTAACACTAACAACACTATCATAACCTTCTAACATGTCTATAGAATTTTCCAAATCTTCTGATGTTGTCCCTGCTGAATTTCCCAGAAGAATAACACAAACATCAATTCTTCCCATTTGTCTTTCTATTTCCAAAATACCGTGTCGGATTGTTTCAAGATGGGAAGAATCATCTCCTGATAATTTCTCTGGTCTATCAATAATATCAAAAGAATATTTTGAACTTAAATTCTTTATCTTTTCATCATCAGTGGAACAAAATGTTTTTTGAATCGCACTGCAAGAATTTGATGCCATAATATTATGAGCAAACAAAGGATGGCCATCGACCATCATTACATTCTTGTTAGGAACGCTTTTGCTTCCTTTTCTAGCAGTTGAAAGTGCTATTGTTTTCATTCTGTTCTCTCATGTATATTATCGTTCTTGGGGTCTTCTAGAATCTTCAACAACGCTTCGTCTGGAATTATTCTGTTATCGTTTGGTAACATTTCATATTTGAAATGTCTATAGTCAGAATCTGGTTTATGACCATCCAAACCATTCGTGACTTCTAACCCACTCTTGAAATACTTTACAACACCATCTAAATTATCTGAGTGGGGGTGTCTTTCATATTTGCTGTAATTTCTACGATGAAAATCAAAACCTGTCACGAATAACTCTTTGATATCATGTTTCAGTAAATGAATCATTGCAATAAACCCCGAATTGCATCTGTGTCCCATCTCTTCGTTGATATCTGAAGTTTCTTTCAATATGTCAATATCTTCTTTGAGGTGTGCATATAGTTCTAGTGTTTCCTCGGTGAAACAACCATATACTGCTAACATAACAACCTCTGAGCGTAGATTAGAAATTTGTTTCTCAATTTCTGTATTCCATGACCCAAGATATACAATATCAGTTCTATTCCCTTTGCTATTTCCTGTCTGACATCTATTGATTCTAACAATCAAATCATATTCATTGTCCAGATATTTACCATACTCTTCATCCTTTTCATCAAGGGAGTCTGAGGGGCCCACTAGAGCAATCTTCTTATCTTTAAGATAAGCAGAATAGGCAGAGATAGCGTTGCCTCCACATTCTATGAGATGTTCTTCGTATTCTTTTCTCATTCATACCTCTTGATATACCAATCAACATCAAAAACAAAATTATCAGAGATGACTGGTTTAACCCCATTGTCTAAGGCATAATCAAGCAACACCCCATGTCTGTATTTATCTTTATTTAGATAAGTCTCAATGTGCGGATATATTCCGTGTACGAAGGGGGCACTTTGTTTTGTTGAAAAGTTGAAACAATCTAATGCCCTGTAATTATGAAATTTCTGTATGCATTCGTCTGTAGTCGAAACTGGGCCGTTGTGAGATAGATTACCATAATAAAGAACTTCCATTTCATCTAAGTCACTATACTCGTCGGTTATTTTGTTGACTATAAAGATATCTGGTCTAAGTCTGACAATTAAATCATATTTAAACTGTTTATCATTTTCATGTTCTTTCATCATGCTATAAACACGAAACATTGATTTGGCAACATTACATTCTGCTAATTTATGATAGTTTTCTATATTTTCTAAATTTTGCGTTTCAATTTTGTAGTTTACAGGAGAATAAACCTTTTGAAGATTATGAACATCATCGTCACTGACCTTAATTGCTTTATCTGAATTGTGATGGTTTTTTGCTTCTGTTTCATCCCATGTGTGGACAAAAACATCAGGGTTCAGAACAGAAAGAATATTGGACTCATGCGATTTCAAACATTCTTTGTATGTTCTAAGATGTCCTGATAGCAGAAGTGCAGTTCTCATTAATAAATCCACCAACCCTGACAGTGTAAACTATGTGTTTGAGGTCCTCTCGGGCCAAACCACTTATTCGGTGCGACCACAATCTTATGTAGATTTGTATTCAGCCATGCACCCCACCAACTGAAAGAACTGTTGACGATAACATTGAAGTCACACAAAGTCATCAAACATAAATCCTCATAAGCATTTGCTCTGGAAACAGTTCCCCCATATCGAGGAACCATATTGTTTCCTACCCAGTCGGGGTCATCGGTGAAGTAAACAATATTAAATTCTGGGTGCTTTAATTTCAATTCTGATATTGCCCAATCATAATACGAGAAATCTTGAACAGGATGATAATCTTGTAGATTTAAATAATCACCTCTTCGGACATGAACAGAGCAAAGTGGTTTATCTCCCAGAGTGCTTTTTGCTATCAAAGCCTTGGCATGTATTTCATCTTTGAATGAAAACTCTTCTAGGATTGAATCACGACAGTGTTGAAAATATTGTTCAGATTGATAGTATCCTTGTAAAGAAGTGTTGTTTGGTTGGTTGAAAAGATTCGGGTCGAAAGAGAAACTTCTTTCGTTGTATCTGTTGAAATGAGAAACATCACCTGCGTTTACATATTTTGTTTTTGTTAACTTGAATAATCTTGGTAGGTCAAGAGAAGGCACACCATTAAACAAAGCCCAATCAGTGTTGTGCTTATTTGCTAAACCAACTGCTCCTGCAAATTGAAACATTTGGTTTCCTAATCTTCCAAACCTACCGCATTGTTCATGTACAATCATCTGAAATATTCTCTAACCATTTGGATGGCGGTTTTCTTCATTAATTCTTTAATGTTAGTTTCTGGTTGCCAGTCCAATTTTGTTTTTGATTTGATACCTGTGCCTAATGAACTTTTGTTTGTCTCTTTCGCCACAACTTCTTTGAGTAAAGGATATTTTCCCTCAAATAATTTTGGATACGAATCCCACAATTTATGTGATTCTCTGTAGACTGGTTCTATATCAGATTCAAGTGCATTCTTCACTGTTTCTGTTATTTCCTTCACAGAAACAGTGACTCCTGTACAGACATTAAATGTATCATTTGGTTTTCTTTCCATACACAATTCCACCATTTTGATAACATCATCAACATGAACATAATCTCTAGATTGATTTCCGTCTGAGTGTAGAATTGGTTTTCTCTTGTTTGAAAATTCACGAACCAAATAATTTAACAATGGTGGACTAGTTCTATGGATGTCTTGCCTTGGGCCAAACACATTGAAGAAACGAAGAGCAGTAATGTTCATTTTGTAATTTTCTCTATAAGCATCACAAAGTCCTTCTGCCATTTGCTTAGTGAGAGAGTACATTAAAGTAGGATGTGTAACTAATGACTCATCTAGAACTGGAGAATCATTGTTTTCATAAATTGCACTGGTGCTTGCAAATATGAAACTGGAAATGCCTCTACTCTTTGCAAAATTCAAAAGATTAAGAGTTCCATTAACATTAATCGAAAGGGCTTCTTCTGGATTGCTTTCACAATCTGGTAATGCAGTCACCGCCGCTAAATGAATCACATGGTCAAATTCAACATCTTTCCATAACTCACTTAAATCATTTTCGATTGAGATATTTTCCCATTCACCAAGAATCTTTCCGTTCTCGTATAAATTTTCTTTATAGCCATTTCGAAGGTTGTCAATCAAATACAACTTGTGGCCACTTTTGTTAAGTTTTCTTGCTAAAGTTGAACCTATTCCACCCGCGGCGCCTGTAATCACAATATTCATTTATTCAAAAACTCCATAAGGTTATCGCTGTTTCGAGGTATATTTATTGCTTGTGATGATGGATACAAATTTGTTGATGCAAAATCATTTATCAATAATCGGCTACAATGAGGCAACCCCATAATCATTTCGTGATATTTAATTCCCTTTTCTATCAATTCGTTTTCAGTTTTTGCTCTAGAGTTTTTTGGTCTACTTGTTGTTATTACAACATACACAAAACCAGAGTCAAACATTTTGTTAATGACCTCTGCATTATTTGTCAAGAGATTTCCCTCTCCTTGATATGGTGGTAAATACTCTCCCGTGTTCTCTACCAAAGTTCCATCTAAATCGACGAACACTGTTTTGAATTTAGATTTGAATGCATTCCATTCATCACTTGTTCCGTAATCTTCAAACTTGAAAGATTCTAAGCCATAAAAATTTTCACCCAAAAGTATCATTTCATAAATTACATGACTAATATAACACTCACCATCCATCAACTTAAGAGAATCATATATGTTGCAAAAATTCTTTGCACTGGAAAAACAATAACCACCCACAGAGAAAGTAGAACTTATTACTTTCTTTTCTACTATGTTGGTGACAACTTTACCTTGGTCTAACTCAATATAACTTTTGGAACCAGCATCAACTTTCCCAACAGAATTTAAATCACAATAACATACTTGATTTTCTTCATCTTCTATTACTACATCAAACTTTCCATCTGAATCCTTTACACAAATGAAACCATCAATCTTCTCTTCCGTGATTGCTTGGTACACCGTTTCGGATTGAGATTTAGTTTGATTCTTTAAGTATAGTACTTTAGACTTTTCTAAGACGCCTAATTCAGCCAGTTGGATTTCTAGTCCCTTGGTAAATTGAAATTTGTCTTCATGTTCCTTTAATGTAACAAAAACAATGCGGTCAAAAAAATCTAAATTTAAACCAGAAATAGATTCCACCACCATGAAGCCATTGGTTCTGGGATGTGTTAACATCCATTTTGGTTTTTGGTTTGGAAATCTACTAGACTTTCCCGCCATCGGTACTATTAAAGTTTTCATAATATTTCGTTCCCTTAAGAATACTTTCAAAGACATTTCTGTGGTGTTCATTCTGAAGATATGGTTCTATCCGAAGAATGTTCAAAATGTCGAGGAAATTAAACCACTCACTGTCAATTATTTCTTTATTGCTTTCGTATATTCTCCCCCATATGTATCTCTTGGTTTGAGATATACGAACATCATTAACTCCTCTTATCTTAGTTGACCATTTGTAGAATAAATCTTGTTTAAGTTTAACTAAATCTAGAAGATAAGAATTTATGAAAGTGTCCAAAAAGTCAATAAAATATAATCTGTTCTTATGAAAGAGTATGTTTGTAAATGTCAAATCTCCGTGACAAAAACTATATGGAATGGTTGTTGAATCCATTTCTTCTAACTTCTGCAACAAATGTTCAATGATATATTTGTGTTTTGTTTTGCTCTGAAGGGATTTCACCTTTCTCTTTATCGCTGTAATTGTTTTTCTGTTAGATGGTTTTGACTTTTCCTTCAAGAATGAGATATAATCACACAAAGATTCAGATATAAACTCAATATCTTTTCTTGTAGAAGAGTTAAGAAAATTATCAAATGATTGTGCCTCGATATATTCCATCTTTATGAAATTACTACCCACACTCAATACTCTTGGTGTATCAATATTCTTCAATATAAATTTTGAAAACAAAGATTGTTTATTTCCCTGATTTCTTAATCTGGTTTCGTATGATTTTGAATTGGTAGTTTTGGTAACAATTCCATCCTTTCCCAATACTACATCACAACCAGAAATACCACCTAGTAATTTTTTGCTATGTTTTGTCATCATCATAAATGTTTACTTTATTGGGCACTGTTGTATCGGGAGTGTAATTAACAAAGGATGCTCCCTTCAGGGTTTCTTTATTTTTCTGAAGAATGGGCATGGCCATATCGCTGTTTATTGGTAGGTATCGGTAAATATAAACACTAGGGCCTATGAGTTTGGAAAATCCTCTTTGATTTATCATGAGTCCCAAATGATATTCAGACGACATGGTAATATCTGCTCTGTGACAACCATCATTTATCCCTTCAAAGTCTTTCTTCTGGAAAACGCCCCCATGAATCGTCACACCTCCACATTCCTCAAGCCACACAGGATAATCCACAGTAAATCCTAAGTTTTCATACATTCTTAGAAAAGGCTCCATGACATCCCTTGAACCCATACCATACCAATCATAACTAAATAAATCACCTTTATAGCCAGGTGTTGTTATTGTATTATGGTCGCTGTTCGACACTAGAGGCGCATGAAAGTAATTGTCATATCTTGTCTTAATAATTGTTTCGTATTTGAAGTCATTCTCTTCTTCATATTCGGATATCATTTTGTACAATGTATGAAGTTTTCTATACTGTCCTATCAGCATAGGAATGGCAGCACCTTCAAACTTAAGTTCTTGTAGTGGTTTATATTTTGCATCTTTTGCACAATCATATGGGTCTTCTACCAATAAACCTCTCAGATTTGGAATTCTCTGCCGCAATTCTGTCTCAATAATTTCCCTACATCTTTCTTTAGATTCTATCTTCATATCATGATATAATCTAAATGCGTTGTTATTCAAAATAGCAATGTCACTTCCTTCACACCAATATACAGAACCATCATAATAGAAATCATTACAGTCAGTAACCATGAAAATATCGGCATTAGGATTACATTGTACAACATTTCTGATAAAGTTATCACAAACAGTTTCGTTCGGATTTTCTCTAGTGGGCATCAAAAAAGTTCTTAAGTTACCATGAACTACGATTGCGGTCTTCATTATCTTGCTCCCATGTTTCCTAGTTCTTTATGGTTCTTATCTAGTGCTAATAGTTTCTTTTCAAATGGTAGAGGCCATGATTCAGGATAACAGTAAGATGGTGACAATTCCACAGTGGGTGGATTGTCTTTCATGTATCTGTTCATATGACTTTCGTCATGCCATTCAGCAATGATTCCGTGGGAGGAATCTTCATCCACGCAAGATGAAATCTCTCTGGACATTTCCAAAAATCTACTACTAGAACCACCATTAAATCCGCCTGCATAATAACGCCGGCCTTCATTCGGAGAAACATACGCTTTGCTTTCATTTCGTTTCTCATACGACCATGCATCTCTTGGTTTATTGAAGAAGCCTGGATGTATTGTTGCTACTAAATCACCAATAACCTCATCACCAACTTCAGACACAAATCTCATATCAACATCAGAATAATAAACATAATCATATTCTGAAATTAAATCACTTGCACTTACAAAAGCGTGATATCTTTTCAGTGTTGGGTTGGGCCAAGGTTCATGAGGCCAATACCTCTTTACCACATTACTTTCTCGTCCACTGACTGCAAAATCTTGACTTGAATCTGTAAACAAAACAAAATCCAAATCATGATTTGGTAGAAAATTAGAAATTGCAGATTCATAAAGAGGGGTTACAAACCTATCATATTTTCCAGTGGCAATTGAAAGCAAAGCAATTTTCATAATTTAATTCCAAAGATATCAAGAATGGTGTTAATTCTGTTGATGTAGGTGTGTCTTTCTGAAACAATCTTTGCAGATGCTTCAAACATTCTTTTCGCATCTTCTTCACTGGTGTTCATGAATTTGTCAAACAGAACTCCTCCATCATCATCGTAAAGAACATTACCTTCCATCAAATCATACATGACTTGACTGTTTACAAGACCCAACTGACCGTAACTGATGTTCTTGAATAATCTACATGGAACATAACCTACTTTATGTTGCCACTTACCAACAATAGTTGGGGCACAATCTGCCTCAAAAATTACTTTTCTATTTTCTTCAAAGGACAAAGGGTCTGTCCAAGGTGTGGTATGTTTGAAAGTCCATCCATGAGACTCTCCTCTATGAACAAACTTATTAATATCATCTTCATTTCCAAAACTTCCTTCCGAGTAAGTTCCGACCCAAGAAATAGTACCACCACTGCTTGGTTTAAATCCTCGGTTGGGGTTGATTTTCCTGCTCGTCCATTGAAGTTCACATTCGTGGGGCAATAAATCTGTTGCCCATGGCATATACAATCCTCTATCACCATCCGAATAAATACAATCTTCTATTTTTTGCAAATCATACTTCATACAATCATGAGTATAAACTTGCAAAGTAATATTTTTGAGGTCTTTGTATTGTTCACCATTTTGAGAATTATGAGTAATATAGTATGAACTCTTCTCTAGAGGAATCTCGTCTTCGACTTGACCTTCTGTCAAAAAAATAGTATCCTTGAAATCAAATCCATCTGGAACATCTTCGGGTTTCCCAAAATGATAAGATTCACATCCCATATGTTCAAATGCTTTTCTATAAGCGGCATGAATATAAGAGTGACTATGACTGTGGAGTGGATGCCCCCACGCTACAAACTTTAATTTACTCATTGATTTGCCATCCTAACATTTGGTTGTAGTTCACCAACATTTGTGTAGTGTTCCCATTTATTACAACTTTCTCTTTCATCTGCTTGATAGAACAATGGTTTCTTCAATGCATACACATTCCAAGAGTTTTGCAAAACAGAGAATCCCATATCTAGAGGCATTCTTCTTTGATGAATATATTCCATTGTTTGTTTTTCGGCTTCTCTTATGTAATGAGAACCCACATAAAGGATTGCATGAGTGGCTAACATTCCCTTAACACGATAAACATCAGGATTACCAGTATCGATAATCTGAGTCCTTGCATTTCCAATCGATGCACCAACATAAACGGCACCTGCATCATCTGGAACTTCAATAATTGGATTGAAATCTTCAACTGCTTTTGCGTCGTCTTCCAAAATCAAAAGCGGGACATCTCCACCATTTTCGGCAAAACATTTAAGATGAGACTCACCACAACCAATGAAGTGAGTTCCATAATGTTTAGTCATTTCGTTTCTGGGGGAAGGAGTGGTGGAAGCAGACATTCTTTCATGGTTTTTGAAACCAAGAGAATGAAATTGCTCTTGCATTTTCTTTGCATTATCAACAGAAGAGTCTATGTTAATCCATAGAGTTTTCACATCACGAAGGTCAATTTTCACTTTATCTTCCTTTTCTTCTAACCCTGTTGCTTGTGTTTACTTTGGCTGGGTTGCTATGTATTGCTTTTCCTTTGGTTGGGGCTTTCCTGACTGCACTTACATCATTACCAATCGCTCTAATTCTAAATCCATCCTCTGGTGTTCTCTTAACTTCAACATGGTTTCTAACAAAACTATTGTTGACTGGAGATGGTCGAACTTTCATTTTTGGTGCTGTCTCTAAACCAGTCATAGTTACATCAGGACTACTGCTCTGATAGAAGAATGGGTTTCTGGGAGTGTACACCTTGAAGTGTTGTAAGATAGAACAATAACCAACATCTATGTGGTCATGGATTTCATAAACATACTTATGAATAATATCCTGACACGCTTTCTTGAAATCTTCATTTAGGTAAAGAATTGCATGAGTGGCCAACATGTTGGTTACTCTTAACCACTCATCATCCCAAATCTCCCACTGAGCAATTGGGCCATTTCTACCAGAGTTGAAATCCATTCCCCAATGGGAACATCCCAAGTAAATTGCATC
>MDTD01069895.1_pt1 | contig 11411 bp, 13 predicted proteins | sample 811221 | NCBI WGS metagenome assembly MDTD01 (sample SAMN05326646, study PRJNA326480) | marine metagenome | isolation source: seawater | place: Pacific Ocean: South West | collected 2011
GAAATACACTTGTGCTGCCGATTTAATTCCAACCGCATTGTTTACGAAATCGTACTTGTTGAAGTACATGGCAATAATTTCGTCCTTGGTGTATTGTTTTTCTAAGCGAACGGCTATAATCCATTCTTTAAACTTTTGCATAACACGCTTAAATCCAGAACTTTGTCTATCCGTAAAAAGCATTTTTGCCAACTGCTGAGTAATTGTGCTTGCTCCACCTGCATCTTGCCCTAAAAGTTGTCCTTTAACCGCTCTTAATAAGGCGCGTACATCAATCCCTGTGTGGCTTCTAAAGCGCACATCTTCAGTGGCAATCAAAGCATTTATTAGATTTTGTGGAAGATCTTCATATTTAATGTTTGATCTGTTTTCGTAAAAATATTTCCCCAAAACCTTCCCGTCATCCGAAATGATTTCGGTGGCTAAACTGTTTTTAGGATTTTCTAATTGTTCAAAAGTGGGTAGTGGTCCAAAAAAGCCAATTGAAGTCAAGTAAAGAACTGTTGCTAAAGCAAGGAGTGGACTCATTAAAACGAGCCATAGGAGGGTGATTTTTGCTCTTACCGTCTTAAACATCTATTCTTTTTTTTCGATTCGAAAACCAATATTCATGATTTCTGGCAAATGCTCAATGCGTGCTTTATCACCATAACGCATCGCCTGCTCTATCTCAAAAAGATAGTTTCCTTTACTGCTAAAAGCTTGAGTTTTTAACGGTATTTGAATATCCCATATATCACCCAAGCCACTACCAAGCCACCTTCCATCTTTTGCTGCCAACACACACTCTAGTGTATCTGTATTTTGAGCACCTTCCGGACCGGTTGTGTTTACAAATACCCAAAGATTGGAAAAGGGGTAATGAGCACTGTGTCGAATATTCACGATTAGGTTCATTTCGCTAAGTGTGTCTGTAATTTCCACTTGAAATTTTGGGTGATTTTCCACACTCCAAATATGTTTTTCCAGCGCTATATTTTCTTCAAAAACTTTAGCTGAATCACAAGCTGATAAAAATGCTACCAAAATAATTGGCCCGAACTTTTTCATACTTTGGGTTTTTGGTTTCGATTTTTTCCTCTAAAATTCTTGCCTTTTTTATTATTCTTTCTTCGTTTAGGTCTTTTGACTTTACTATCAAAGCGATCAATACTATCCTGTCCAACTACATTTTCATAATCTGCTACAGTGGTAGCCTCCACTTTTTCGAAGAAATCTTCCAGTTTATCTGGCTTTTCCCCCGCTTTGTTAGACTCTATGATTTCATGAACCCTTTCTAATGAAAGCTCCACTATTCCTCCTACGGTATGATCTTCATAAGCAAACCACATCCTGCGTTGGAAAATATCCATTTTGATGAAGTGTGCGCTTCCTTTTTTAGTATGCAGTTTTATTCTAGTGTCGGGGAATTCCTTGATTCCCTCCATATAACCATCTAGCTCATAATTTAAACAACACTTTAATTTACCGCACTGTCCCGCTAACTTTTGAGGGTTAATGGATAATTGTTGATAGCGTGCTGCTGAAGTACTTACCGATCGGAAGTCTGTTAGCCAAGAAGAACAACAAAGCTCTCTACCGCAAGCGCCAATCCCTCCCAGCCTAGAAGCCTCTTGTCTGGCGCCAATTTGACGCATCTCTACTCGAATCTTAAACTCCCCTGAAAGGCGTTTTATTAGTTCTCTAAAATCAACTCTTCCGTTTGCTGTGTAGTAGAATGTAGCTTTGGTTTTGTCTCCTTGATATTCTACATCTGAAATTTTCATTTCCAAGCCTAAATACTCAGCTGTTTTTCTAGCACCATGCATGGTGCTATGTTCTAAATCAACAGCTTCTTGCCATTTAGAAATATCTGTTTCTTTTGCTTTGCGATAGATTTTTTTTGTTTCAGAAAGATCTGTATTTTTAAGCTTCTTTTTCATTTGTACACGAACTAATTCGCCTACTAAAGAAACCACGCCTATATCATGCCCGGGGCCACCTTCTACAGCCACCACATCTCCAGCTGCTAATGGTAAATTGTCTTCGTTACGGAAAAACTCCTTTCTACTTCCTTTGAAACGAACCTCTACTCCTTTAAAAGATTCTTGTCCGCTAGGAAGTTCTATATTTGAAAGCCAGTCAAAAACTGACAGTTTGTTACATCCTCCGCTTCCACAATTACCATTGTTTCGGCATCCTTTGGGCAAGCCGCTTCCACATCCTCCCGATGAACATCCTCCACAACCCATAGTTTTTTATTTATGTTGATTGCAAATTTAAACTTTTAATGCGTAGTAATAACACTAGCTTTAACGACAAATCTGTGAACAATATTTTAGCGCTTGCATTTCTAGCTATTTCGTAATGTGCTTTTTCAAGCGATTCAATGAGTTCAACAGCGTTGTTCTCATGAATGAAAGGTGAAAATTTTTGTGTGAAATCTTGCTCCGCTCCTCTTAATCTTTGCAAATCATTGGAAGCAAAATTACGAACCAAACTTTCCCTTACCATGTGTAAAGCATATTGCAAGAACGCTTTTTGTCGCTCACGACCAATCTTGCTGATTTCGTCAACCCAACCTGTTACGCCTAAAATATTCGCCTGATAACTTAATCGCATCCATTGTTGAAAACGCTTTATGTTTTCTTCAGACGCTTCATCTCTTTCTAATAGCCGAAGCGCTTCGCTTATGTTTCCTTCAGATAGTTGTGCAGCTTGATTTTGCACTTCTGCACCTATGTTTTTATCTGCTAAAAAATCACGCATTTCCACATCTGAAAGAGCTCCAATTTTAGTGATCTGTAAGCGGGATATTATTGTCGTAAGCAGTTGCTCTTGCCGTGGAGTTAGCAGTATGAAAATTGTTTTTTCTGGCGGCTCTTCTAATTGTTTTAAAAGCTTGTTTGCTGTTGCGGTATGCATTTTTTCCGCATGCCATATCAACACAATTTTATACCCTCCTTCATATGGTTTAAGGGATGTTTTTTTTATCAAATCAGTCGCCTCTGCAGCGCCGATAAACCCTTGTTTATTCTCGGTTTCTAAATGCGTATACCATTGGCTTTCTGTGCTGTAAGGGTTTTTTAAAAAAAGTTCTCTGAACTCACTAATGAAATGATCGCTTGTGGGACGTGTTAACCTTCCTGTTGTCACTGGAAAAACCCAATGCATATCGGGGTGTGCCATTTTCTCAAACTTCAAACAAGAAGAGCAGTTGCCGCAAGAGTCTTCTGCTTTATTTTGGCAAGAAAGGTATTGCGCATATGCCCACGCTAAAGGTAATGAGGCGGAGCCTTCTTCTCCTAAAAACAGCTGCGCATGACTCACTCTACCGGTGTTTACCGACTGTATGAGTTTTTTTTTGACCGCATGATTTCCGGGAATTTCGCTAAATCGCATATCTGATTTTGCTGTTTAGCCAAAGGTAAGGAATTAAATCCTTTTTCATTGAGCTTAGAAATGCTACTTTTACCACAAATTCTGAGGAAATGAAAACAATTGATCAGCACTGTTTTAAAGGAGAAAAAGTGCTTATTCGTGTGGATTTTAATGTGCCTGTAAACGCAGAAATGCAAATTACAGATGACACACGTATGCGAGCTGCACTACCAACTATCAATAAGGTTTTAAATGATGGTGGTTCTGTGATTTTGATGTCTCATAGAGGTCGTCCAAAAAACGGACCAGAAGATCAGTTTTCGTTAAAATACCTAGTTGTTCAACTTGGGAAACTACTTGATAAAAAAGTAGATTTTGTAGCTGACTGCATTGGGTGTGAGGTGAAAGAAAAGGCAGCTTCTTTAAGTGAGGGGTCTGTGCTCTTGCTAGATAACCTTCGCTTTTACAAAGAAGAAAAAGCAGGGGATTTGGATTTTGCTAAGCAATTAGCAGAATTGGCTGATGTATATGTAAACGATGCTTTCGGAACAGCGCATAGAGCGCACGCGTCAACTGCTGTTATCGCTCAGTTTTTTCCAGAAAAAAAGTTTTTTGGACATATTATGACCAATGAAATTCAAAACATCAACAAGGTGTTAAATACCACAAAAAAACCATTGACTGCTATTATGGGTGGCGCTAAAGTTTCTAGTAAAATTACCATCATTTCTCAATTGATGGACAAGGTGGATAATCTGATAATTGGCGGTGGAATGACTTACACTTTTGCTAAGGCAATGGGGGGAAATGTTGGGAACTCATTGGTAGAAGATGATAAGCTAGGTTTAGCTTTAGATATCATTGAATCTGCAAAAGAAAAAGATGTGAATTTATGTTTACCTATCGACTCTATCAATGCTGATTCTTTTGATAATGATGCCAACACAGCGCTATCGAAAGTTGACTGCGTCCAGGATGGTTTTATGGGTTTAGATATTGGTGAGGAAACCGCTAGTCAATTTGCTGAAGTTATCAAAAACTCAGCCACTATTTTATGGAATGGGCCAATGGGTGTTTTCGAAATGGAAAATTTCTCGAAAGGAACAAAAGCTGTTGCAGATGCAATTGTGGATGCCACTTCTAGTGGTGCTTTTTCTTTGGTTGGCGGGGGTGATTCTGTTGCTGCAATCAACAAGTATGAAATGGCTGATAAGGTTAGCTATGTTTCTACTGGCGGGGGTGCAATGCTAGAATATTTAGAAGGGAAAACACTTCCGGGAATTGCAGCTATAATGAAATAAACCCTTCCGCTTCTTGCCACACTTTTTCAGCATCTTTTATTAAACTGTTTCCATCTTCTACTTCTGGCAGCAAGAGTGGAACCATTTCAGATATCGGTTGGTATAAAAGCGAATTTTTCTTTTGCTCGTTTGGAATCAGTTCTAGATGATAATCTAAAGTGTTAAAGATTAGTAGTAAAGCGCTAATAATAAAGGCTGTTTTTAATAACCCAAAAAATCCTCCAAGTAACCCGCTAATCATTCCTAATGCAACTAGTTTTATAATTTTATCCAACATCAATCCTAGTAATCTAACCAACAAAACAATCATAATAAAGGTTGCTGCAAAAGCAATAATTGGCAAGAATGATTCGTCTATAGAGGTGTTTGCTTGAAGTGTTGGTTGGACTTGCTCTGAAAAATGCACAGCTACATATATTCCGAGAGTCAAAGCTAATAACGAAGCTAGTTCTTTTATAATTCCTCTTTTTAACCCTTTATATAAACCCAAAAGTAGCGGGATAGATAAAATAATGTCTAAATAATTCATCGGATTCAAAAATACTATTTTTGTCAAATGGAAAAAACATTAGAACAGGCTTGGAAAGAGGTGGTTTTAAAACTAGAAAAGCGTTTTGGGGAGGGGTTGGATTTACAAGCTATTCTCTTCTTGATTGGGCTGCAAGAATTAGGGATGGGCTATCAAAAACTCAAAAAAGATCAAAAGGTTGAAGTAATGCACATCGCTGTGTGTGCTTTATTAAGTCAGTGGGGGTATTACGAATTTACCGGACATGATGAAGGTGGGTGGCCTCATTGGAAAGAAACGAGTAAGCTTCCTTCTATAAATGCTAAACAACAAGATAAGTTGATTCGAGAAGCTATTGTTGAGTATTTCGCTTAATAAGGTGAAATCTCTATCTCCTTATGTTCGGTTTTCCCTCTAGTAAGCCTTATTACTGTATGTCCTGATTGAATAGTGTCTCCTACTGATCCATACAAAACCGCATCCACATTCATAATAGACTCTAATTTAAAAAGATGTTCTGTTTGACCCAACATATCCGAAGTTTTTATATCTATGATGTTTGTTTGATTAACGCCAGGCCCCATATCGTCTTGTGACAATGTCACTTCGGCACCAGAAACCACCTCTCCTTGAGTGTTATATACTGTTATTACCGCTTTTGTTAAAGGTTCCTCATAACAAGAACTTAGTAAAAATATGACTCCTAATAACAGATAGATGCTTCTTTTCATTATTCCTTGATTATTCGTTACTTTGCCCTTCGATAGAGGACTTAACAAAGATAGTAATTCCTATGAGATTTATATTGAGTGTTTTTGTTGGGCTGTTTTTAGGTCTTTCTGTGTTTTCACAAGAAAGAACAACGGTTCTTATTTCCACTTCTTTTGGGGATATGATGGTGGAGTTGTACAACGAAACACCTCAACACAGAGACAACTTCATTAAGTTGGTGGAGGAGCGCTTTTATGACGGTACACTTTTCCATCGAGTAATCCCTAATTTCATGATACAGGGGGGTGATCCTGATTCTAAAGGAGCAGCTCCAAATGTTCAGTTAGGTAATGGTGGCCCAGGATATACCATTCCGGCTGAGTTTGTTGATGGATTGTTTCATAAAAAAGGGGCTTTGGCCGCTGCTCGTTTGGGTGATGCGGTTAACCCTAAAAAAGAATCTTCTGGTTCGCAGTTTTACCTAGTGCAAGGACAGGATTTTACAGAGGAAAAATTGTGGTCTTTTGGACTTCGATCTGGAAAAAAATACACACAAGAGCAAACCAAAACCTACAGAACCATTGGGGGCACACCTCATTTAGATGGGGCTTACACTGTTTTTGGAGAAGTGGTGAAAGGTTTGGAGGTTATTGAGTTAATCGCCAATCAAAAAAGAGATAAAAACAATCGTCCTTTAAAGGATGTAGAAATATCTATTAGCATAATAAAATAAGATGTTAGAAAAGGTTAAAGAATTGTTGCGTGAAGTAGAGGGTTTTTCGCCTAAAAACTCCGAAGAACTAGAGGTTTTTCGAGTTAAGTTTTTGGGTAAAAAAGGAGTTATAAACGACCTTTTTACAGCTTTTAAAAAAGTTCCAAACGAACAGAAAAAAGACTTTGGACAAGCGCTAAATCAGTTAAAACAAGCCTCTCAAAACAAGTTTGACGGTTTTAAAAATGCTTTTGAAAACACTGATGATGGTGGAGAAGATATTGATTTAAGCCGAAAGGTATCTTTAGACAATTTAGGAAGTAGGCACCCCATTTCTTTGGTGCGAAACGAAATTGTAGAGATTTTTAAACGTATTGGCTTTACGATTTCTGAAGGTCCAGAAATGGAAGATGATTGGCATAACTTTACAGCTTTAAATCTTCCAAATGAACACCCCGCAAGAGATATGCAAGACACTTTTTTTATAGAAAAAGAACCTGATATTTTACTACGTACACACACCTCTTCTGTGCAGGTGCGCTATATGGAAAACAACAAGCCGCCCATACGAACCATCTCTCCTGGAAGGGTGTATAGAAACGAAGCTATTTCAGCTCGTGCTCATTGTATATTTCATCAAGTAGAGGGTTTATACATTGATAAAGATGTTTCCTTTGCTGACTTGAAACAAACACTGCTTTACTTCGCAAAGGAAATGTTTGGGGAACAAACCGAAATCCGCTTAAGACCCTCTTATTTCCCCTTTACTGAACCAAGCGCAGAGGTAGATGTTTATTGGGGTTTAGAGTCTGAATCCGACTACAGAATAACAAAAGGGACGGGTTGGTTAGAAATTATGGGTTGTGGAATGGTAGATCCTGCTGTATTAAGAAATTGTGGAATAAACCCTGATGAGTACTCTGGCTATGCTTTTGGAATGGGAATTGAAAGAATTGCAATGTTGCAATATGGTGTAACCGATCTGCGTTTATTTTTTGAAAATGATGTGCGCTTCTTGAGGCAATTTCAATCAACGATTTAATAAAAAAGCCCTCTTTCGAGGGTTTTTTATTTATTTAAAATCCCAATCGTATTGGTCGAGATCTTGTACGCAATGGCGCAGTAAATCGATCGATTTACGGATATCATCTTTGTCCGCCATTTCAATTACTTGGTGTATGTGGCGTGTTGGAATAGATACCGCTCCTACGATAGAGCCTCCCGGGGTAAATCGCTGAATACCGGAAGTGTCCGTTCCTCCTCCTGTTAAGATTTCTAATTGGTATTCAATCTTATGCTTATCGGCAGTCTGCTTCATATACTCCACCATTCTGTAGTCACAAATGGTTGAAGAGTCCATTACTTTAATCGCAGTTCCTTTTCCTAGTTCTGTGATTTTTTCGTGACCCGCCGCTCCTGGCACATCAAAAGCAATGGTTGTATCTAATCCAAAACCAAAGTTCGGCTTCACTTCTTGTGTGGCCACATTAGCCCCTCTAATTCCTACTTCTTCTTGCACCGTAAACACTCCGTACACATCGTATGGTGCTTCTTTCAGTTCGCGTAACATTTCTATTAAAATAAAGACGGAAACGCGGTTGTCAATAGATTTGCAATTTACACAGTTGCCCATCTCTATCAATTTGCGTTCTCTTGTAATAGTGTCTCCTACAGAAATGTATTTTTCTACTTCTTCTTTTGACATACCTGTGTCAATAAAAAAGTCTTTGATTTTTGGTGGTTTGTTACGCTCTTCTGGAGACATTACATGTATTGGCTTGCTACCCATCACACCCACTAAATCCTTTTTTCCGTGGATGATAACACGTTGTGCTGTTAGTGTTTTAGGGTCAAAACCACCAAGGGTGTGAAATCTTAAAAACCCCTTATCATCAATGTGTGTAACGATAAAGCCAATCTCGTCCATGTGGGCTCCTATCATCACTTTTTTATCCTTCTTTCCTTTTTTTATTGCAGTTATATTTCCCATATTGTCTATTCGAACTTCATCTACTAAAGGTGTTACCTCGCGCAACACTATTTCTCTTACCCTTTGCTCGTGCCCCGGCGCTCCTGCCACCTCACAAATCTCTGCTAATAATTCTACGTTTATAGCCATTTCCTTATTTTACTTTACATAACTTAATTTCATCATATTGGTCATCCCCCTTTCTTTAATTGGCATACTTGCCACATTGATAACCAGCTGATCTTTCTTAACAAAACCATGTTCCTTTAAAATGTGTTTTGTGTCTTGAATCGTGTCGTCCGTACTACTTTGGTTGTCGTAATAAAAACCGGTAACACCCCAAACCAAACTAAGTGTGTTTAAAATAGCATGATTATTGGTAAACGCAAACACTTTACAGGGTGGTCGGTGGCTCGAAATTTCAATGGTGTTGTAACCTGAATGTGTCATGGTTATAATCGCCTCCGCGCCCACTTGCTCCGCTAGTTTACAGGAGTGGTAACATATAGCATCCGAAATATATCGTTGTCCGTGCATTTCTTTTAATTGATATGCTCTTGTACCTCTAAACTCTTGCTCTACATCAGCCACAATTTTGTGCATGGCCTCCACCGCTTGTAAAGGAAATGCTCCAACAGATGTTTCTCCACTCAACATAACTGCATCCGCTCCATCCATTACCGAGTTTGCCACATCATTCACCTCCGCTCTTGTTGGGGTGATGTTTTCAACCATACTTTCTAACATTTGTGTAGCAATGATAACCGGCTTTGCTTTTTCTAAGCAAGCGTGTGTTATTTTCTTTTGTAAAACAGGAACTGTTTGCATTGGTATTTCTACACCTAAGTCTCCACGAGCTACCATCACCGCATCTGTTACGTCTAAAATTACATCAAGGTTTTCAATTGCTTGTGGTTTCTCTATTTTAGCGATTACCCTTGCGTGGTGATTGGCTTTTTTGATGTGCTCTTTTAACTCAACAATGTCGTTTGCTGAGCGAACAAAAGACAAGCCAATCCACTCAATCGGTTGGGTTAAAATAAACGCTAAATCTGTTAAATCTTTCTTTGTTAAACAAGGTTGTGAAATTTTTGTATTCGGTAAATTCACTCCTTTATTAGAAGAAAGTGGCCCTCCGTGAAGAACTTTAGCCTTTACAACATCTTGTTTGTTTGTTGAGGTTATCTCAAGATGAATTTTTCCGTCATCAATTTTCACTAGTTCTCCAACCTCTATATCTGAAGCGAATTGATCGTAACTAATATAGAGTGTTTTATTGTTGCTAATACATGGTTTATCGGTAATGAACAACTCTGACCCATATTCTAAAATTGTTCCCTCCTCTACTTCTCCCACACGAATTTTAGGCCCTTGTAAGTCTGCTAAAATTGCGGTGTGCACATGCAACTCTCTATTAATTTCTTTTATTGTTTGAATTGTTTTAAGGTGCGTTTCATGGTCTGCGTGTGAGAAATTTAAACGACACACATTTACGCCCGCCTCTATCATGGGTTTTAGCACCTCTTTGGTAGATGATGCTGGTCCTAATGTAGCAACTATTTTTGTGTTGTTTCTCATTAAAATATAAATTGTTCTTTTATTTTTTCCACACCCTCCTCATAAGCAACTAACACTTGTGGGATTGTTCTTATTTCTTCCACCCACTTGTATAAACGCTCATTCTCTGGCTCTTCTAACTTCAGCCAATAGTCTACTTGTGGTTTTCTGTTTACTAAATATCCTGTCGCACTCCTGTTGGCAAATATGTATGCTATTGAAAGCTCCATAGGATATTCGAATTGTGAAAAACAACACTCGCTTTCTTGTAAGCAAAACTGTTTTGTTTTGATAAAATTGCTTTGTAGCGCTTTGTTTAACAACCAAACAAAACGGTAATCTTTAAGGTGACAACTGATGCCAACTAAAGCAAAGTCTAATTCTATTTCGAACTGAAGCTGTTGTTTTTTCATTGCAGCTAAATTAGGTAATTCTTAGACACGGTAGGTTGAAACTATTTAATGAGCAGTTGTGATTGAGCTTTTTGAGCAGCCTGCTCTTCCGCTCGTTTTATTGAGGACCCTGTTCCTTCTCCTAGTTTTTCACCCTCTAACAAGAGTGCTACTTTGTAAAGTTTTTTATGGTCCTTTCCTGTTGACTCTAAGACTTTAAAGATTGTCTTTTTTTTGTTTTGCTGCCCCCACTCCAAAATCTTACTTTTATAACTCACTACTTCTTTTGTTAAGTCGTTTAAATCAAGATGGGGAAGTAAAAGTGTTTTTTGTATAAATTCGGCCACTTTGTGGTGTCCTTTATCTAAATAAATTGCCCCAACAAGCGCTTCTAAAGCGTTGCCGTAAAGGGATTGGTGTGCGGCAGACTTGTGATACCTCACAAGCTTGTTTAGTTTGATTTCTAGCGCTAGTTTATTAAGCGTTTTTCGGCTAACTATTTTCGAACGCATCTGGGTTAAAAAACCCTCATTTCCTTTTGGAAACTTTTGGTATAAAATCTCGCCTACCACAAAACCTAAAACCGCGTCTCCTAAAAACTCCAAGCGCTCGTTGTGTAGGCCGCCTCTTTTTTTGTAGGATTTATGTGTGAGAGCTTGTCTATATAGTTCACGGTTTTTTGGATAATAACCTAAAACCGTGTATAGTTTTTTTTCGAAAGATGATTTTTTGGAAAAATAGTGTAGCAGCTGGGTAAACAAAGGCTACACTTTTTTAAACATTACACAAGCGTTGTGACCGCCAAACCCAAAAGTGTTTGAAATAGCTGATTTCACCTCGCGTTTTTGCGCTTTATTGAAGGTGTAATTCAAGCTGTTGTCAATATTTGGATCATCTGTAA
>MDTD01093572.1_pt1 | contig 11411 bp, 12 predicted proteins | sample 811221 | NCBI WGS metagenome assembly MDTD01 (sample SAMN05326646, study PRJNA326480) | marine metagenome | isolation source: seawater | place: Pacific Ocean: South West | collected 2011
AAAAAAATACATTATTTAAATTTTATTAAAGCGTGTAAAAAAAATATATATTCATCGCGTTACACATGATGGTGAGATTATTGACCGTTTAGTTCTGACTTTATGCGTTAACGTTGAATTCAAGTGTGAGCTAAAAAAACAAGCCGATTTGTCTTTTGGAGTTTTATGGAGCGAGCCGATATACTAGTTAAAGGGAACAGAGTCGGGAGCCTAGTTAGCGAAATGCAGATTCAAGCGGTGTCTTTAAAGTGGTTGATAGTCGGATGTTTGGGAGGAGTGGTGTCATGTTCGCATTCTCCCAAAGACTCAGCCGCGATCAGCTCAATTGAAATAACAGCAACGCAAGCACCGTTAGCACCCAAAGCCCATCCTGCCCATCTGTCGGGTGGAGTTGTGCTCTCACCCAGTCGGTTTCAGCCGAATCATCCCATCTCTGTTCAAGGGGTCCCCCTCGTTCATACTGACTTTGATGTTCCTGTGGTGATCAATAAACCCGTAGAGCAGTGGATTGATTATTTCACCGGTCGAGGTCGAAGGGTTTTTGGTGTTTATTTAAAACGTGCAGATGTGTTTATCCCCTTTTTGCAAGATCTTTTATCCCAAGCTGGATTACCTCAAGACCTCGTGTATTTAGCAATGATCGAGTCTGGATTTAACCCCAAGGTCCGCTCGCATGCACGGGCTGTGGGGACCTGGCAATTTATTCGAAGCACCGGAAAACGTTATGGGTTAAAGATCAATTGGTGGGTTGATGAACGCCGTGATGTTAAACAAGCCACCTGGGCGGCGATTTCCTATCTCAAAGATTTATATCAGCATTTTGGAAGTTGGGAGTTAGCAGCTGCTTCTTATAATGCTGGTGAGAGAAAAGTAGCAAGGGCAATTGAACGCTATGGGAGTCGAAACTTTTGGACGCTCACACGCCAACGATTTTTGCGTCCTGAGACACGTAATTATGTACCGAAGTGGATGGCAGCCGCGATCATTGCTAAAAATCGAAGTGCCTTTGGGTTTCCAGAGGCTTCTGTCTCGCAAGATATCCAACTCACTCAAAGTGCTGAAAGAAAACCTTCAGACGACTTTCAGTCGATTCAGTTAGCAGCGGCGACTGTTGGATCAGACGAAGTTTTACAGCAAACTCTAAGGGAGTATGAGAAAGACTATCGTCAACGAGGAGAGTCGCTTCCCGCGCAGTACCATGCCCACCACAATACTCATCAAGTTCCACTCCCGGTGATGGCTCGACGGGGAAAAGTTGAAGGAAAAATCTTAGTGGATATAGAGATTCGGTCTCCCGTGAACTTATTTCAAGTGGCCAAAGCCGCTGGGATTTCCTACCACGAGTTAAAAAAATATAATCCAGCATTTTTACGTTGGTGCGCCCCGCCCTCGATGAAAACAATCCGAATTAAAATTCCAAAATCTAAGAAAGATCAGTTTCTAGTTCGATACAATCACCCAGCATTCCCTAAAGACGTCAAATTTCGAAAATATAAAATTAGAAGAGGTGATACTTTGCTTCGAGTTGCGCGACGCTTTGGTCTTTCCACTTGGCCAATTCGCAGTCTTAACGGCTTGGGCAGAAAATCAATCTTAATTCGTGGTAAAACCCTGCTCTTGCCGTTACCGAGTGATCGCAGCCAAGCTGAGAAAATCTAAAAACGATTCGTATTTTAAGGAAAAGAAAGGCACGTCGTTCATGAATCTGAGGGTTTTAAAGTTCGGCGGAACTTCAGTTGCTAACCCTAAAAGCCTATTGGATGTTGCAAGATTTTTGACTGGGGAGGTTCGATGTGGTGATCGATTGGTCGTTGTGGTTTCAGCGATGGGTAAGATGACTGATCAGCTCACAGCGCAAGCTTATGAAGTGAGTCCCGAGCCACCTCGAAGGGAAATGGACATGCTTTTAAGTGCAGGAGAGAGAATCTCCATGGCTTTGCTCTCCATGGCGCTTCATCAGCATGGCGTTCGAGCACTTTCGCTTACGGGCTCTCAGGCGGGCATTGTCACAACTGCTCATCACCAAAAAGCTCGGATACGGCGGGTGTTAGGTGATCGCATCCGTAAAGGGATTGAAGAGCAAAAAGTCGTGATCGTAGCTGGCTTTCAAGGAGTGAGTGAGGCAAAAGAAATTACCACATTAGGAAGAGGTGGGTCAGACACTACGGCAGTAGCGTTAGCTGCCGCTTTGGGAGTGAGTCGCTGTGAAATTTTCACAGATGTGCCAGGCGTTCTGAATGCACCGCCTCAGGTGATTCCCAAAGCAGCTCTTATTCCAAAGTTAGATTTAGAGACAGGGCTTTTGATGGCAGATTCTGGTGCAAGTGTTTTACATCCAAGATCTGTTCAACTCGCTCAGCATTATGGTATCACGGTCGCTGTGAAAAGGAGTCCGCATTTGGGTAAAACACGAACGGGAACAGAGCTTCAAGGTCAGGCCCTTGATAAAGGATCCAGAAAGCTAGGTGATGTGGCTTCTAATGATTTGGAAACAACCGAAGTGATCGGAGTGAATGTTGAAACCGACTGGGTACCTATTCAGGTTGAGATGACTCGCGCCTCGTTAGCCTCTACCTTTTTCGACTCCATCGATGACAAAGACCTCAGTCTTAAATCATCTCGAATTGTGGGAGGGATGGTGATTGGATTAATTGCGACTCATGAGCAGGGCGTCTGGAAGTCACTCTTAGAGAGCATGATTGAGCAAGAGTTTATTCGATGCTATTCATTTCGTGAAGATGCAAAAATTATCACGCTTTGCTTGAACGGGTTAGCCTATGAGTCCAGTGTGTTGAAACGATCACTGAATATTCTTGCTTCAAAGGATTTGTTTCCTAGGGAGCTTTGGAGTGAGGGAAAAAAAGTGAGTTTTGAAATTCCGGATACCCAGGTCAATGATTGTATTCAAATCTTGCACGAAACCTGGTTAAAATAAACGTGTTTCACTGGGAAATCGCCCGTTGAGGCGAGTGATTTTGAGATTCAGTTTCATTTAGGGTAAGCTAAGGGTTATCAGAGAAAAAAAGTAGATTAAATTGCGAGAGTTAATTCCATGAAAACATCAGCACAAGAAAAAAAGGGGTCTCAATCCCAAGATCAATCCGATCCGCCCGAGGGCTTTACTGAAGAAGATCAAGTTTCAAAATCAGTGGGCAACGACGATGGATGTGTGACTGTGGTGGGGTATCATTGGAGTGCTCTGCTGCTGGTGGGATTATTAGTTCAATCAAACCGAAAGGTGAATTGGATTGAGAACACAGGCTCTCATTATCGGTACCCTTTGAGCGTCCTTCCGAGTCCTGTTTCACTTCAGCTTTTGAATCGGCTATCGAAGATGGTGAATCTCCCTTTAGATCCGCTCGAAGTGGGTCAGTTTTTACGAGACTTTAGAAATAAAAGTTTTCAGGTTCCTGTTTGGGAAGATGAAGTGGAGTTGTGGGAAGCTGAGCAGAAACTTGTGACTTTAAATCAGTCTCTGAGTGCTCAAAACTTCGAAGTATGGCTCGATCGTCTACGTTCAACTTTGGAAGAGCATCACCTGATTGATCGGGTTCAAGGGGTCAGAGTTTCAAAGATCGTTCATGAGCAAGGAGAATGGGTTTTAGAGCTGAGTAGTGGTGAACGAAAAAGAAGTCAAAAGCTAGTTTGGGCAGATTCATTGGAATCGATACGATCCGTAGATGGCTTGAAAAAAACGATTCAACTCAGTGCCACGGATGGGAATTCTCATCGGTTGCGATTTTCTGATTTTAACTCAAAGCTTCATCCCGTAGGAACCTTGCAGATTGATTTTCAGCATCGTCATGCGATTCGGGCTGAACAGGCTGAGAGTTTTTTGATGACGCCCTACCGTGATTCGAAAGAAACTTTGGACCGAAAAGTGATGGGTTATTTTTCTGAAGATGGTCTTTCAAGCCATTGGACTGTGCTTTTAACTCATTCAGAAATTGAGAATAATCATGAAATCACAAAAAAGCTCCGCAAACTAAAGCAAACGTTAAATCGATGTTTTGAGGCCGCAGGGTGGTTAGAGCAAGAAGGTCAAAGCGATTTTCAGGGACTGATTCAAAATGAAGTCGTGCGATTGAATGAGAACAGCCTTTGGGCAGTCCCTTGGGAGATTGCTTCACCGATAGAAATTCAACTGAGTCAATCAAGTCAGTCGTTTTATGCCTTAACGGATGCGTGTGGCTTGGCAAGTTCTTTAGAGCAGCTTGAATGGGGGGCTGAATCTGAATCGAGTCTTTTGAGTCATCGTCTCGGGGAATCGGTTCAAGGTTCCGGGGCGGATTCCGAGAACGAAGACCTCAATCGACAGACATTGAGTTCTTGAGTTCTTTCTAAGAGCTTGAGCAGCAGATCGTATCGTTTCCCCGGTGGTCAGAAAGTCATCCACTAGGATCACTTTTGAAAGATGCAGGTCTTGTGAGCTCTCGAAATGAGGTCGAAATAAGCTTCGTTCAAATTGGTTTTTTTTAGCTTGTGAGAGAGCCGTGGAACCTACGGGCGAGCGGGGTTTCTGAACCCGAAGGGCTTGAAAAACAGGAAGCTTTAAAATGCGCGAGAGAGTTTTTGCTAGCACGAGTGGAGGGGAGTGGCCGAGCGTTAAAACACGATCAAACGCCTGGGGGATTGGAACCAGGCAGTGACCAGTGAGTTTCGCTGCTGTTTTTTTAAAATTGGTGTGGCGCGTGAGAAAACGATGCATTAAGAAGCTGCGATGACGTTTCCAACTCATCAGTGCCAAGCGAGTTTTTTTTGTGTAGAAAAAAGGACTGAAGTAGCCATGTATAGTGGAGTCTGCTTTCCAGGGTTGTTCACACGTTGTTTGAGCAAGACAGGTGGGATGGCCACATGACTGACACAAATGAGGCTGGTGTTCAAACCCAAGACGGCAGAATTCACAAAGGGGCTGACGTAAAATTGAAAGAGGTTGGTGGCAACCTGAGCAAAGTGTGAGCATGATGAGCTCGAGTTAAAGCAAAGCGGATGCCACTTAATCTGCTTTTGTGGGGAGTTTAAGTGCCACAGTGAATCCAGAACTGGTAGGCACTAGAACCGACCGGTAGTGGTTAGAACCAGCTACACAGCGATTAAATTCTTGGAGTCCGTGAACTAACGCCTCTTCTTTTTTCGAATGAAACTCAGTGTTTGCAAGTTGACCAAATGCGAGCGTGTTATCAGCTACGAGAAGCCCTCCAGGACGAATTCGGTCGGCACACCATCGCCAATACTCCGGATAGCCATGTTTATCGGCGTCAATAAACACAAGATCAAAAAGCGGAGGATCCTGCCAAGAATGAAGTGCCTCTAGTGCTGGCTGTATGATCAACTTAACTTGGCTTTCATAGCCAAGTTGATTGAAGTGTTTGCGAGCTAACTGTGCATGTTCAGGATTTTTTTCGATCGCATAGAGCGTTCCTTGGCGATCCATTCCACGTAAGAGACAAACCCCTGAATACCCAGTGAGCGTTCCGATTTCGAGGACTGTCTTCGCATGGACCATGCGAGTAAGAATTTCTAGAAAACGACCATCCATGGGGCGAAGTTGAATTTCAGGAAACCCATGGGCCCGTGTTTCATCCAAAATCCATTGTAAGTCAGGGTCGATGGGCTCAAACGTTTGGTGAACCCACTGAGTGATGGCTTCGGATTGAGTTGGATTCATATCAGGAAAAAAATCGCTCATGTTGCAAGCACCTCAAGGAGTTCAAGCTGAGTGGGGTTCACTTTTTTCTTTTTCTTCACCATGGATGCAAAGCTCACAAATCGAATGCTTCCCTGATGAATTCCCATCATTCCATTGGATCGACCTTGACTGAGCGTTAAGACGGCTTGGGCGCCCAAATGCGAAGCTAAGAAACGATCATGCGCTGTGGGAGCCCCCCCTCGTTGAGTGTGCCCTAGAATACAAATTCGAGGATCATAGCCTTGACGTTTAAGTTCTTTTTGAAGCCCTGAAGCCCCGTGCGGAAAAGCACCTTCAGCCACAACCACAATGCTACTTTTTTTCCCCCGAAGTAAAGAGCGATCTAACGATTTTGCTAGGTCTTTGAGTGAGGTCTTTCGTTCCGGTATAAAAACTCGCTCCGCACCCCCAGCCACTCCAACCGACAAGGCGATAAATCCACTGCGGCGACCCATCACCTCGACTAAAAAAAGACGCTCGTGGGAGGTTGCCGTGTCTCGAATGCGATCAATGGCGCTTAAGGCAGTGTTTACAGCACTATCATAGCCAATTGTGTCATCTGTTCCAGGAACATCATTGTCAATCGTACCAGGGATGCCAATGGTTTTAATTTTTGTTTGCTTCTCAAGTGCCATAGCCCCTCGAAAAGAACCATCTCCGCCAATCACAATCACTCCATCAATGGCGTGATGTTTTAAATGCTCAAATGCTGTGTTTCGTCCTTTTGATTTATGAAACTCACTTGAGCGTGAGGTTTTTAAAATCGTGCCTCCCCGTTGAATGATATTTGCAACGGAAGATCGGTTCAGTGGTTTAATATCGCCTTCGATGAGTCCTTGGTAGCCACGCTGCACCCCTGAAATGCTAATCTGATGATTGAGGCAGGTTCTTACGACTGCACGAATGGCTGCATTCATTCCCGGCGCATCTCCTCCGCTAGTGAGCACAGCAAAATGACGTTTTTTTTTAGTTCGTTGTTTTCCCCGAAGTCGAATCCGATGAGATTGAAGCATAGAGCCGTAGTTTGCCTAAACCCAAGCAACTTGCAAAGATTTTTTTTCAGGTCAGACGTTCATCCAAGCGAGAGGCATGATGATAAGGATGCTGATGAAGATAGCTCAGCGAGCGAAAAAGCTGCTCGATTAAAACGATGCGGGCCAGTTCGTGGGGCAGGGTTTGAGGGCCGAAGGAAATACAAAGACGAGCTTTTTTTATAATTTCAGGGTGAAGACCAAAAGAAGAACCCAAAATAAAAATAAATGTTTGATGCCCTAGTTGACGTTGATCTTTCCAAAATTCGGACCAAAGATGCGTTGATTTTGATTTAGCGGCATCATCAAGAACAATCGTGGGCAGCGATGAATCAAGGTGAGGTCCTAATTTTAGTTTCTCATGGGTCAAGATCTCAGAAAGGTTCTGTGACTTTCCGGAGTAAGGCTTGAGTTCAATCACTTCCAAGTTTGCGTACCGTTTCAATAATTTTGTGTAATGAAAAGTGAGTGCTTCTGTGCCTGGTGTTTTTAATTTTCCAAAGCACAGAATTTTAAATGTGAACATGGCTAGTTGTCGTAGCGTGTTCCGGCATCCCCATAAAATTCAGAGGGAATCGGACAACGTTTTGCATCAGACCAAAGTGTTTCAAGATCGTAATACTCACGTAATGCGTCGAGAAAAACATGCACAATCACTCCAGCGCAATCTATCACGATCCATCGACCATCAAGCTTTCCTTCAATGCTTAAGATCTCCCAGGAAGTTTGAGAGAGAGCTTTTTCAACGGCATCTGTGATCGTTTGAACATGACGATCTGAGGTGCCACTACACACAACAAAAAAATCGGTAAAGCCTCCACAACTTGCCAAGTCCAAAAGTTTCAGGTTCTCTGCTTTCTTGTCCAATGCCGCTCGAATCGCAGCATAAGCACACTGCAGTGAATCATCCCGATCCAAAGAAACATGCGTTTTTCGTTGGGAAGATTTTAATTCTGTTAAGGATTCAATCGATTTACCCATAGTTATTTCTCCTGATAAAGGTGATGAGAATGAATGTAGTCATCTACGGCTGGAATGCCAGTTTGAGAGGGAGATTTTTTTCGTATTTCTGAGGAAGAAACCTCCGGAGCATCGGTCGTCACAAGTTTAAACGACGTGTCCACTCCCACAAGCCAGCTTTGTTTTTCGAATTCATGAAGAACACGGACGGCCTTTTTCTTTGTGTGTGGCTTTCGTTCAACAACAATCCAATGGCATTGATTCAAGATATCTGGAAAATTTTTCCATTCAGGGAGATTTGCTAATTGGTCAACCCCTAAAACAAATGCCAGATCAGAGTATTTTTTTGCAAGTCGCTCTAAAGCAAACGTTGTGTAGGTCTTTTGTTTTGGAGCCACTTCTGTTTGGTTCATTTCCGAAAAATCAAAACTCAATTTCTCTGAGGGAAGTGAGGCAAATGCGAGCTTGACCATCTCTCGACGATGTTCAAGCTCGGAGACAGCCTCTTTCAAAGGAGGGTTCCCAGCAGGAAGAATAATCACGTGACCTACACCTGGGTTTTTAAAAAGCCCTTCCACTAACTTGAGATGTCCCAAGTGAGGTGGGTCAAAGGTTCCTCCAACAACGGCTGTCATTTCAGGCCAATTCGGTTCGAGTTCCATCAGGTAAGACCACTCCTTTTCTTCTCAGGGTTTCTAGCTTTATAGGTGTACTTTTTGAGAAAATCTCGTCAAGGGTTTTTAAGAGATCGCCTAGACCTTGCTGTGTTGCTGAGGAGACCCAGAGGGGCTCTCCGTCTCGAGGTGGGCGTTCTCGATAGTGAAAAAACACAGACCTCAGATGCTCAGTGATCTGACTCAAGAGCTCTTCAGATAAAAGATCCGATTTATGGATCACACACACTTCTTGTTTATGTTTTAAAGACTCATCAAATTGAGCCAGTTCATTTCGGATCAAAGCGTAGTGATTTTCTGCGCTCTGCACGACTTGAGTGATATCGTTCGTTTTTGACCAAACTTTTAATAAATGAGCTCCATCGAGCAAATGCACCAACACTTTTGTTCTTTCGATGTGTTTTAAAAAACGATGCCCTAAGCCTGCTCCACGGCTTGCTCCTTCAATCAATCCTGGAATGTCTGCAACAACAATGGAGGTATCAGAGCCTAAGCGAACTACGCCTAGTTGTGGTGCTTTAGTCGTGAATGCGTAGTTGGCGATTTTTGGCTTCGCAGCACTGATCTTCGAGATTAAGGTTGATTTTCCTGCGTTTGGAACTCCAATGATCCCCACGTCTGCCAAAAGTTTGAGCTCTAAGCGAAGGCGCTTAAATTCACCTAGTTCCCCGTCTTGTGCAAACTTTGGAGCTTGATGGGTTGAGCTGACAAAATGAGCGTTCCCCTTGCCACCTCTGCCTCCATGACATACTTGGAACCGCTCACCGTCTTTCTTTAAGTCAAAAAGAGTTTCTCCAGTCTCAGGATCCTTAATCAAGGTGCCCAGAGGCACCAAAATTTCCAGATCGTCTCCGCTTCGTCCTGTCTTATTCGCACCAAGGCCATTTCTGCCATTCTGAGCGCGATGCCGCCGCTGAGTTCGAAAATCTTGAAGCGTTGTTTTCCTATCTGTTGCTTGAAAATAGACGGATCCTCCTGAGCCACCATCTCCGCCAGCAGGTCCTCCTCGAGGTACATATTTTTCTCTTCGAAATGCCACACAGCCATCTCCCCCTGAGCCGGCTTGGACTTCGATTTCAACCTCATCTATAAAGCGCATTTTTGCTACTCCAAGTTCTTCACGCACCATAGCACGAAGCCAATACTCATTGTAGATAAAATAAATCAAATATAAGGACGACTGATGGAGGTCGACCTATTCATTCATACTATTCTCAATGAAACAAATTGAGGTGCACCAATTTATCTGCAACGGCTTGATTTTTACAGCTCGTTTAAGTCTCTCTCAACATCATGATGAGTTGATCGGTTCTTACCGTAACTGTGAAGGGAAGTGTCTAGTTAGGAAGCGTAGACTGAAATCCGTTTGCGCTTTTTGTCGACATGTTCGAATTTAACAACACCACCAATGGCAGAATAAAGAGTGTCATCACAAGCAACGCGGACATTTTTTCCAGCATGAAATCGAGTGCCCCGTTGACGCACCAAAATTTCACCAGGATTCACAGTTTGGCCGCCAAACCGCTTTACTCCCAAGCGCTGTCCTTGAGAATCTCTACCGTTTTTTGAACTACCACCTGCTTTTTTGTGAGCCATTTTTAATCTTTCCTACTCGTTTGGAGTTTCGTCTCCTTAAATTGCCTAAAAACCCTGCAATCTTGTGTCTACTTTATGAGGCTTTCTTCTGTGTTGCTTTATCTTTTTCTTTTTTCTCTTTAGGAGGGTGTCCTCCTTTAGGAGTCAAAAGGGTGAAGAAACGGTCCATCGTTTTTTTCTTATCATCTTTTGAGAGCTCTGTTTTGTCGCCTGCGCCATTATTCAGTCCAGTGATCAGAACTTCCGTGTAATTTTGTCGATGTCCCTGTTTCCGCCGATATTGCTTTCGACGTTTAAACTTTTGCACAATGATCTTTTCGCCACGACCCTGAGCTAAAATTTCGCCCTGGATCAGTGCATTTTCAATGTGAGGCTTTCCAATCCAAACCTTTGGTTCTTTAGGATCCTGGTTGCTCACAAAGAGAACTTCATTAAACTCAACAGGCTTTCCCACTTCTTCAGAAAGCTTTTCCACACGAACAATGTCGCCGGGTTGAACTCGATACTGCTTGCCACCTGTTTTAATTACTGCGTACATATGAGAGCCGAAAATTGCCTGAATCACCAGGGTTTGTCAAGAACCGAAATCAAGTGATTGAGCATGGTTAGGGATGATTCTTTGTTCGGCCTTAACTTATTTTATTGATATAAACCAGATAAAAAAAGTCTACAAATATCAATCTTTGCGGTTTTTTTGAAAATGGTGACAGCAAAATGATTCTTTTTGGTTTGAAAGAGGCTTTTGATGAGAAATTTCTGCATATTTCCATTCATGCCTTAATCCGAGGACGAGAGAAAATGCCAAAATTAGAAGCACGATTGAAAAGGGAAGTCCCACCGAAATAGCACCGGCTTGTAAGGCACCTAGCGCATCAGCACCTCCACCGACTAAAAGTGCAATTGCGATGCACCCTTCCATTGAAGCCCAAAAAATCCTCTGTGGAATTGGGGCATCGAGCTTTCCTCCGGATGTAATGCTGTCAATAACGAGTGATCCAGAGTCAGAGGAAGTTACAAAAAACAAAAGCACTACAATGGTTGCAATAAAAGCCGTGATTGATTTCAGCGGCAAATTTTCTAACATTTGAAACATTGCAAGTTCTACTTTCGTAACTCCGTCAGCTAAAGGTCCCTCCGCCGCGACGACTTGCTCAAGAGCTGTGCCACCAAACGTAGCCATCCAAATGGTTGTCACCAGCACAGGCACAATTAAAACGGCCATTAAAAATTCACGAATTGTGCGTCCACGAGAGATACGCGCTATGAACATGCCAACAAAAGGTGACCATGAAATCCACCAAGCCCAGTAAAAAACAGTCCAGCTGTGTAAAAACGTTTCATCACTGCGGTCATTAAAACTCGATAATTCAAAAACATGATTCCCATAGCTCCTGAGAGTGGTGACGACGTCTTTTAAAATACCTACGGTGGGGCCTAGCAAAAGTACAAATAAAAAAAGCA
>MDTD01103662.1_pt1 | contig 11411 bp, 8 predicted proteins | sample 811221 | NCBI WGS metagenome assembly MDTD01 (sample SAMN05326646, study PRJNA326480) | marine metagenome | isolation source: seawater | place: Pacific Ocean: South West | collected 2011
AATTAAACGAATTTTTGAAAAACTTTTTTATTTATAATATTAATCAAAGATGTTCTGCTATAAAAGCACTGCAACATAATTGGTTACAAAATTGTTAATATCTATAAGTATATGATGTAATATCTCGTGTTTGATTTAAATTTGAGATATTTGTGATTTGATTATTAGTACCAATTTGATTATTGTTATTAATTTGATTCTGAGTATTATTATTTGTATAGTTAGTTTGATTTGAATTTAATAAAGCCATATTATTTGCATAAGAAGGGGAATAATTGATTTGATCTGAAACAATATTAACATATGGATTTTCTAAAGGCATATTGGGGTATATTGGGTATATTGGGTATATTGGGTATATTGGGTATATTTAGTTTGATATTTCTATTAGAAATAGGAGTCTAACAATTATAAATATTATTTAGTTAATTTCAATTTTTATTCGTCTAAAATAATGTATTAATAATACATTATATTATACATATGTGTGATACTATTCCTAATACGAATCCCGATAAATATAGCAAAATTATTCGGAAAAGTAGTCAATTTACATTAAATGAAATCAACAACACTATCAATCAGACTGAATGCTTTTTAAATATAATTCATGACTATCTTAGAAAATGTATGGATAATTTAGTTCGTATATCCATTCCAACACTTGATTTACATAGTTATATAACTGCATGTAATGAAATACGATTATATGTTCGCGAAATCGATAGTATTGTTCAATCTGCACAATATGGAACAAGACAGATTTTAGTATCATCTAAAAATTCGGAATCATCTAAAGAAATCATATTTAATGTTTTACCATTTGGATATACATTTGTTTTTGAAGTTCCAGTTGTAGACAGTGTTAAATTAGGAATAGACCAATTTAAAATAGATTGGAATAATAAACATGCTTGTATAAATGCTTTAGTTGCCACTTTGCCACGTAATATTAATAGAACAGATACTGTTAAATTAATAAAGACATATGATTTTTCGAATGTTCTTCTTGGAACTGGTACCGTTTATTCAAACTACGGAATTGACAAAGGCAATGTTACATCGGCTATATTAAAATTATCAAGTGAATTTGAATTCAATAATTCAAATTATATTGAATTAATTACAATGAAAAAACAAGTATCCGATGAATATGATAATAATAATTGTCCAAGTAATTTAGTATCCTGCGATGGTGTGGATATATGCCCTGAAAATGTTACATATGTTGAAGATAGTAGTTTTTCTGAACATTTCATAAGTCACAATAATCTATATCTAACATATATCGCGGATAATACAAATGGTCAAGTAGATTTTGCTAGTAATGATTTATTAACTTACACATTCCCATTTGAAACTGGTGATAGCGATAAAGAACGTGAAGATTTTATTAATGAAAATCTTCACACATTTAAAGCACAATTTAATAAAGCATTAAATTTAGTTGAGTTAGAATTAGAAAAAATGATACATTATAGATCGATTATAATGCCAATGCAATCAAAAGTGATTGATATCCATTATAACGGAAATCGTCGATATGTTAAAAATAAGGCTGATTTAAATCATATACCAGTAAATAGATATAACCGAACTCATTATAATAAAAAAGTATACGAAACTAGAAAAGTAACTGAATTTGAACCAAATTATATTAGTTTATATGATACAAAAAAGGGAGATTTAAATGATACTAGTATAAATGATGATAATTATGGATTTACAATTGAAACATTAAGCGATGAGAATCGAAAACAAACATATAATAAAAATAATGAAATAAAACTGGTTTTATCCAATAATAATATATTTGCAAAATACGAATACAATTCAACAATATTTGGAAACGAAACATTAACATTAATAGAATGTTAAGTATTTAATTTAATTTCGTTTAATTAAATACTTTTATATGTTAGTAAAATCATATATATTTTATGGCTAGTATACCTGTTAATTCATATTTTCCTGAAACAGATGACGATGGACAAGTAATATTATTTCGTATATATGCTGATACATTCTTATTAACCGAAGATGGAGGTGCGAATGAAAATGTAGCAATTAAATACGATACAAATGATCAAGATTTTATTAAAACAGTTACTACTAAATTTAGATCTAATTTAGTATCACTTTTAAGAAGTATTACAAATACAAGTTGTTTGAATTTGTCTACTGATATGTTAAATCATCTATTTGATGAAGACGCTAGCCTATATGTTCATGAAAATTATAAAAAGTCTATTTATGCATTATTAATTGAGAATAATGTTAAAGTATCAGATTTTTATACGGTTGATGCAAATGCTGAAACTATAACTACTACAGTCACTGATAAAACTTGTAATATTGCATATTTCACATTTAAATTAAGATTTAAGTATAAATTACTAGATTTTGTTGTACAATTTGAATTAGGTAATGGTATTTATCAAGATAGCAATGAATATAATCAAAATAATACAACAATTACCGGTGATCTATGTGTATCGAATGATCTAGATGTAAGTAATAATGCAACAATTTCTAAAAATTTAACGGTTTCATGTAATGCAACTATTGCCAAAAATTTAATTGTTAATGGAACTTCAACTTTGAATGAAGCTCTCACTGTCGGAGATGAGTGTAAATCACATGATGTTAAAATATATGGAGGAGATGAAAATGATGATACATATATATATTGGGATTCATCTGCAAATATTTTATCAGTTAAAGGCGATTTAATAGTAGGAACAAGTGAAGATACTGATCCTGCAGATGGGGTTAGTGATAGCCATCATAATGTAATTTTTCATGGTGCAAATGGTAGTTCATTAGAATGGGAAAGTTCAGATGATAGACTTAAATTGAATAGTCATTTAGTGGTAGAAGAATCAACTCAATTAAATGATGTAACTATTGGTACTGATACGGTTGGAGCAAATTTGACTATTCACGGATCTGATACATCTGGGAATTCTATTACATGGGATAAAACAAATGATAATTTAAGAATTAAAGGGCATTTACATGTTGGTGAAATTGGCACAGGATATACGGTTCAACTTAATTCATCGAGTGCATTAAAGTATATTAATTGGAATCCCGATACCTGTAAATTACAAATTAATGGTAATATATGTGGTGGTGAAGAATGTTCTGGCGTTTCATTCAAAGTATGGGGCAATGATAGTGGTAAATATATTAATTGGGACAATTCTGTAAATAAATTAAGTATAATTGGTAATGTTGATATTGGTTCAGATAGTCATAAACAAACAGTCACATTATTTGGATCAGTGAATGCTGAAGAGAAGCCATTAGTTTGGGATGGAAATAATGGTACATTAACAAATAACGGCAAAACTATATTGAAGGGTATAACAGAAATACAAAATCAATTAACAGTTGGTGAAATTGATGGTAATCATCAACTATTAGTATATGGTGATGCTGCAGGAAAAAATCTTACATGGGTTGACCATAAATTATCCGTAAATGGCCTATTAGATGTTTCAGAGAAAACAACACTCAATGGAGACCTTGAAACAAATCAAGTGGTTACTTTTAAAAGCGATGCAGTTGGGAAAGCGTTAACTTGGTATAATAATGATAACACATTAGAAGTAACTGGAATTACTAATTTATTTGGAGCATTAACAGTAACTTCTGTAGATTCAAGTATTGTAACTATTAATAGTAATATATGTCTTGAAAAACCGGTTCAGGTGAATGATACTTTATCTGTGGGTGCTGATGAAACTGAATACCAAGTTAAATTTTATGGATCGACTTCAGGCAAGTATATGGAATGGAATAATAATGAATTAAAAGTAACTGGATCTGCTAATATATGTGGTGAATTTATTACTAATAATAATGTAGAATTAGCGAGTAGTGATCCGGCTAAAAATATTACATGGACACATAACACTCATACACTTGATATTAGTGGATTATCTAATTTCCATGATTCATGTGTATTTAAAAATGATATAACCGTAGAAAATACAGGTAGTCTTTTATTAGAAGGAAGTGATCCAGCTAATATAAATATTAAGTGGGAACCTGATAAATTAACAATTCAATCGGATGTTGATATTCATAATAATATTTTACAATTAATTGATAATGACGTGATCATTAAATCATGTTCAAATGATTACTCTATTGAATGGAATAATACCACTAGTGAATTAGAATTAGATATTGTAAAAGCTACTTTGACTGGAGAATTAGAAATAAATTATAATGGCACTAATAAGTTTATTAAATGGGATGGTAGTATTACTGAAATAAATGCAGATGTAATAGTCACTAATCACAATTTAACTATACAAGGGAATGATGCAACATTTTGTCTTGAAAATAATGATCCTCATGATAGAAATATAAAATGGACTGCAACTGGGGATTGCCTTCTAGATTGTACATCTGATGTAAGATTTAATTATAATGATGGAGTTTCAAATTTATACTCTAATTTTGCAGCAGATAAATTAGAGGTGAATGTTTGTGCCGAATTTTCTAAAAATATTACAATTTTAGGAAATGCTGGAAATATAGAGTGGGATACTACTTTCTTAATATCAAATGCCCCAATACAAACAAATAATCATGTTATAATAAAGTCTGATGTTAATAAATTCTTGAACTGGGATAAGGAATTTGGAGTACTTGTTGCAGACTCGCTAATAGAATTTGCTGGGGACGGTTGTAACATTGAATGGGATAATATTAATAAATTAAGTATTAATGCTAATTTAGATATTAAAAAAGGAAATATCGGTATATACGATTCGGTTGATATTAATAATCCTGTAGAGAGAATTCATTGGGAGTCTAGTCAAAATGTATTAACAATTACAGGTTCGGAAGTAATTTTGCAAGCTGATGATCCAGCTATTAAAATTCATTGGAATCCTAGTGATAAATTATGGGTTTGTGCTCCAGTTCAATTAGATGGAACTTTGGTAACAAATAATACAGTAACAACAAATGATACAATTACTACTAATAATGATATTATAATAAAAGGTACAGGTTTATGTGATACTAAAGATATTACATGGATATCTGAAACTGGTATATTAACAATGAATGGATCAGAACTAAATGTATTAAATGATGTTATGTTAGGTGGATGTGATAATGATCATAAAGTTGAATGGAATAGTGATGAAAACACATTGGATGTATTTGCAGAATCAACATTCACTGGAAATGTAAATCTAAAAAATACAGATAATTCAAATAATATAGAATGGGATGCAATTGCGGGAACTATTACATCAACTAATACAACAGTTACATTAAATGGTGATCAAACACATTCTACAGTATGGGATAAATCTAGTAATCGACTTACAGTAAATGGCAGTATTGTAAAAACTCCGTTTGAATCACAAGAATGTGGTGATGTAACATTAGATTTAAACAATAATAATAATTTCCATTTAACACTAACTGGTAATATCGAATTAAAAAATCCTATTAATGCTTGTACAGGCCAAGAAGGACGTATTGTTATTATGACCGACGCACCAACTACTATAACATATGATAGTTCTTGGATTTTCCAAAATTGTGTAGATGGTGTATTATCTACAAGTAATACAAGTACTACAATCGATGTATTAGTATATTATGTATTAAGTCCATCCAAAATATTGGTTCGTATAGAAAATAATTATGGATGTCCTCCACCTGCAAATTGCTAATTATTATCACTACTATCTGAACTAGAATATCCATTAATTAAATCATCTGAACCATATTCTTGATTATCTTGAATATTTGGTATATTATCCGATTGATTATTAGGTTCTTTATTATTATCATCAGAAGTATCTATATCAGTATCATCAGATTCTTCTCGATCAGAATTTTCAGAATCAGAACTGCTGGATCCATTTACATGATCTATATAATTTGATTCTGTATCAGATTCAGATTCTGTACCAGATTCAGATTCTGTACCAGATTCAGATTCTGTATCAGATATATATGATTCATTATTATTATTTACTTTTTTATAAACAAAAATATTTGATAGTCCAACGGTTTGAACACCTTCAATTGTATAATAAGTTTCAGTATTATTCATTATTTTATTGAAATTCAAGTATATTAAAATTTAATTATATTTTGATGACTTCCTAGATATTTGAGAATTAATAAGTATCTTCAATTTTTATAATAAAAATTGAAGATATTAAAGAAATTATATAAATGATTTTGAATATTAAATAGAGATATCTGTTTAAAAATAAAATACAATAAGTAAATATTAATAATGGCTTTTCAATTACATATTAAACCTAATGAAATAGTTGCGGATTATTACAAAAATCATACTACCTTTCATAAAGGTGATAGTGGTCTAGACTTATTTTGTCCTGAAGATATTGAAATAAAACCAAATGAAACTGCCACAATTAGATTTGGAATTTCATGTGAGGCAAATCGTAGTTATTGGCTAATCCCTAGATCCAGTATTTCTAAAACACCATTACGTATGGCAAATAGTATTGGTCTTATTGATGTCGGATATCGGGGTGAAATCATGGCAAAAGTTGATAATATTAAAACTGATACATTTACTATTAAAAAAGGGACAAGACTATTTCAAATTGCTTCCCCAACATTAGATGAAATTAATTTTACAATTGTATCTGAACTATCCGAAACTACGCGAGGTGAGGGAGGTTTTGGAAGTACTGGTATTTAAGTAATAAATAAATTAAAATATGATTATATTTTTTATAAGGCACCTAAAACGACATGTCTGTAGGTAATTGCTTTTCCTGTAACTTCACTAATACGTTCGATTTTGCAAATAGAACCAGGTTGCATATTATAATGTCTTGCAATTCTATCAGTTTTCCATAATTTGGGAATTTGCTCTATAGAGCAGTTATATTGTTTTAATACTTCTTCTTTTTCAGATTGTGTAAGTATTGTATGTTTAGGAACCAATTGATGATCTGTTACATTTAGAAAGAATTCACTGTAATTGAATATTTCGATATTTGATATTCTTTTAAAATCCTTTAAAAACTTATTAACTTTATTATCAATAACTATTAATACATAATGATTTTTCTTATTTGTGTAGTCTAAAATTTTAACTAAATTTTGTTTTTTACCTACATTATTCTCAGTTAAAAATTTAATATTGATTATATAAGGATGATCATAATCTGAATTAAATGATATATCTTCACTAGTTATCTTTTTTTTGATTTCAGTAAGATAATGCTGTTTATTTTTTGTATTTAGAAATTTTCGATCAATCAACATATGTATAATATTTTGTAAAACGGTTTCACGCAATTCACGGCTATTTTTTTTAATTGAAGACAACATATTTTCAATAGAGATATTATATATTAGTATATTTATTATTTTAAATAAATATCCTAATATTATTTTCATTTTTTAATTATATATGAGTTCTAAGAAAAAATCAAATAAGAAGAAACATGTATTATCACATACTCATAAACAAGAATGTGGTAATTTGAAGATACATTTATTTAGAATACTCAAAGATCGCCATGCTAATCATATATATTTTTATGAACCTATGATTGATAATCAATCTGTAGAAAAATTACGTTCCAAAATTCATGCATATAATAATATTATTCCAGGTAATACATTGAATGAAAATTCAAGAGTATGGTCAACACCAACACCAATTGCTTTACACATTCATTGTCCAGGCGGAGACATTGATGCTGGATTTACTGCAATGAAAATAATTTATAGTTCAAAAATACCAATTATAACAATCGTAGATGGAATGGTTGCAAGTGCTGCAACTTTTATGTGTATGACTTCTAAATTAAGACTAATTAATCCACATGGACATATGTTAATACATCAACCATCAAATATATTAGCAACAAAAGGTAAATTTAATACAATTGAAGATAAATACTTACGTATTAAAAAATATATGAAAACTTTGAAAAAGATATATAGAGCTTATACTAATCTTGACGATAAAACACTATCGAAAATATTATCCCAAGATATTTATATGGATGCAATAACTTGTAAGAAATATGGATTAGTTGATAAGATTATGGAATAGTTTAGCAGTAATCATATTGATTATAATGTATAAAAATAATTTATACATTATAGTATATATGCGAAAAAATTATAAATTAACACATGCTGAATGTAAAAAGTATGATACAGAATTACCACTTAAATTTGACGAATTTAAATACAATAATATAGTATTTTCTCCAACCGATGTAACAAACTTTAGAATAACATATAATGTTATTAGAAAAATAAATTTATTAAATGATCATCAAGTAGAAAAAAGACAATTTGTAGATTCTCGGAATCAAGTTAAAGATATTTACATGCATGTAGAACCGAAACCGATCTTGTTACATATAAATTCAAATGAATTAATTAGAATTTTAGATGCATTGCCTCTCATGGATACTATTCTTTTATCATCAATTTCAATAAATACTATCATAGATGGAGTTTGTAGAGATGCAATGTTATTGCCGTTTATAGTGGGGAAGAAAAGATTTATGTATAAACATTCACATGTCTACATTACCAATTTTTTTTATGAACAAGGCGCAGGTAGCACAATCGAAGACAAGATGATAAATATAACAACATTTAGAAACAGAATTACTAATATTTTTAAAAAATATACTAAATTATCAGATGATATATATAAATCTTTATTTAAAAGAGAAATATTCTTTAATGCAGAGGATTGTTTAAAATTTGGTATTGTTGATTATATAATTTAATAGTTATATTTATCTTGAAATAGTTCTAATGTAGGTTTTATGCCAATAGACATTAATTCTTGCATTAATAATTTCATATTATATGGAATACTCACTTTTGAAATAAATTTTTCATTATTACATAATGGACATATATATAAATCAGAATTTAATTTTTTATGTGCTAAAACTCCACATTTATCACATACATGAACTATATATTTTTTAATTGAATCAACCATTTTTTCTTTTAAAAATAATGACATGCCATGTGCAATAAAACAATCCCGTTCCATCTCTCCAATACGGAGACCGCCACCTTGTGCTCTGCCTTTTGGAGGATCTCTAGTTAAAATTGAGGTTGGACCATCACCTCCTCTAGCATGAATTTTATCTTCAGCCATGTGTTTTAACCGTTGATAATAGGTTGGTCCAATAAATATTTTAGATTTTAGCTTTTTACCAGTAAATCCGCATCTCATTTCTTCTATTCCCATCTCATCGTACCCATATTTTTTTAGAATTTTAGGAAAGTTGTCTACATCAATTTGGTTAAATGAAGTTCCATCTATATCATGTCCTTCAATTGCAGCAATTTTTCCAAGTACACATTCTAATATTTGACCCATTGACATACGAGTTGGAATTGCATGTGGATTCATTATAATATCAGGGACAATTCCATCTTTTGTAAAAGGCATATCTTCCTGTCGTAACATAATACCAACTGTTCCTTTTTGTCCCATTCTAGATGAATTTCCATTCCACATTGTAATACCATTCCTACGGACGCATATTATACCGGTTTTGCTTGTACAACAGTATACCTTATCATTATAAAATATCTTATTTTCCACATTCGAGTTATTTCTATAATGAATATTATCTTTAATAAGATAAATTGTATATATATTTTTAATCAAACTAACTTTAGACTGATATCCGGCGTGAATAATAGACTGTTGAATATTATTTATTATATTTTTATTTTTTGTTTTAAATATTGATTTCTTTTGAAATATACCATTGATAAAATATCTAATTTTTGTACTTGATAATAACCATAGCCATTTTGGAAATAAACTGTTTATTGAAAGTGAATCAATAATTATATAGCCATTTGTTATTTTGTGTTTGACATTTAGCTTTTTACATAATAACTGAATTTGATCAGAATATTTAGACGATATGTATATTTTATTTGTTCGAAATATTCCAAGTGATACTAAAATGCCTTGAAAATATAGTCTTAAGTTAGTACGTAGGCATTTTTTACCTTTATAATTCGACTTTGTTTTAAAAATTTTAGATTTTCTATATAATTCACTTGCCTCTTTTAATACAAATTTATTTTTTTCTTTGGTGTACAAGCGATGATTAGGAGTTACACAATAATTACAAAATCTACTAGATAATTTAATCATTTCACCGTTATACGGAAATTCAATAATTTCAGTAGGATTTGAATATTCTAGAAATCCATGTTGAAGAGTTGCAATTTTATCACTATATTTCAAATCTTTAAAAAATTTCCATCCATTAAAAGTTAAAATTTCAGTATTTATGTCATAGCAAAATTTATCTCCGACATTTGTTTTTCTTTCGGATCTAATACGGACTTTACACATTTCATTATTCTCGTGATCATATATATTATTAACAACTTTATCAATTATTCCAGTTTCAGTCACCTTTAATATTGTACTTGTATCATTATATAATTTATCCATGTCAGCAGTATTTTCAACAACTGGTGTTAATTTTCCAATAATTGCATCGTATCCTTTAACTTGTGTTTCTTCAGAAATAAACCCATTGTCATTTAATTTATTATAATTTGCCTTTTTTACATTATTCACTTTAAGAGGGTTTGGTTTGAAAAATATATCATTTTTTCCTGTATTAATATTTTTTTGTAATTTAGCTTCATATGATTTATAATAAGTTATTCCAAATGCACCTCGATCAACTGCTGATTGATTGACTATAACTGAATCCTCTTGATTATATCCGCTATAGCAAGCCAATGCAACGATTGCATTTTGACCGGTTGGTAATTCATTTATCTTTATTATTTCATGTATTTTAGTTCCGACTAATGGTTTTTGAGAATAATGCATTATAAGTGCTTGTTTGTCAAATCGTTCTCTAAATGATGGATTAAACATACACACAGCTTGTTTAATATACTTGCATGTACTAGTATCTTTGGGTGCTTGATTATGATTTTGAAATGGTAGAGAGGAAGATACTACTCCTAAAATTGCTAATTGATGAATTTCACAATGAGTATATTTCTTTACGATTTGATCATAATTACTAAGTTTTAATTCATTTTTAGAATGAGGTCTTTTGTTTTGAATAATATACTTATTTTTATTGATATAATCAAAATGTAAGGCAATTAATAAAGTACTAGATTCTTCAATATCTATATATTCTATATATTTACTTTTTTCATAATGTATCCAATCTTTGTTTACTTCAATAAAGTCAGGTGGTAAGGTAATATCAAAATTATTTACTATTAATAAAGGTCTAATAAATCTTCCTTGATCAGTTTGAATATGTAGTTCTTTTGTATTATAGTCTACTCGAATACTAAATTGATTATTGATTACGCCATTTCTTCTTAAATTAATAAATTGT
>MDTD01202394.1_pt1 | contig 11411 bp, 4 predicted proteins | sample 811221 | NCBI WGS metagenome assembly MDTD01 (sample SAMN05326646, study PRJNA326480) | marine metagenome | isolation source: seawater | place: Pacific Ocean: South West | collected 2011
CCGATGCTTGTCAGATCAGGGCCGATCGCTCCTCCTTCTCGGCCAACCCGATGGCAGGAGAGGCAAGCCATATTCTTGAAGACAGTCTGGCCGCGATTCGAGTTTCCTGCGCGATGAGATTCTGTTACCAACTTTGCGACGAATGCTTCGTCGTATTTCGGAAGCGTGTTCGCCGCGCCTGCCTGGTCGTTCAGCACCTGGAACAGCGTTGTGTTCGATCGTCCCGTGGCGAAAAGTGCTCGGAGTAGATTTGGCGCGTGGTTCGCATCGAGTGGGTGGCTCGAGAATGCTGTTGCCAGGCTCTCACCTCCGTTGCGTCGGTCCAGAATCGTCGCCAACAGTTGTTGTGTTGCTGCTTGCGAGAGTAGTTGTTCGCGCAAAAGTGTTACCGCAAGCTGACTCGCATCTTGGATCGATACTTTTGCGAGAGCTTGAACCGCTGCCGAACGCAATTCCGGCGGTTCCAAATCTCGTGAATAACCTTCCAATAGCTTCATCGCCTTTGGGTCATCGAGGTCGGCCAACGCTTCAAACGCGGCGGCACGTACCAGACGCGAACGAGATTCATCCTGGGCCAAAGAAAAGACCTCTTTTAGCAGAGGCTGGGTTTGCCAGAGCCCGATCAATCGAAGTGATTCGACTTGAATTGTGGGGTCAGAATGTCGCGCTAAGTTCCGCAATAATTCAACGTGGTCACCAGCCGACCGAAGCTCACGATGTCGACTTGCTTTGGCCAATTCCGTGAGAGCATGAGCGTGTAACCTGGCATCATGTTTACCCTCTTGTTGAAAGTGCGTTGCCGCTAAGGCGAATTCGTGAAGATCCTCTTCATTGCCTACGCTGAGGATCCCTGTGATTGCCGAACTACGGATGTCGGCTGATACGGTTGATGTTCTTGCAAGTTGCCGCAGGTCGTCCAGCACGTCGCGGTCACCAATTTCATTGATGACTCGTGCCAGATGCTGAGGCTTCTCAAAGGTCAGAGTGCCCGTGCGGAAGGCGGGCAGCCAGTGGGGTCTCAAGTGATGTACCGCTTGTCGGAATGCATACGTCAACGAATCGCACATCGGTTTGTCGACCGCTTGAGCAGCGATCGGCATCGAGTTGGCGGTCGGAATCGCTGCACAGGCGATGACGGCCTCCATGCGGACGAGCGGATCCTCGTCAACGACGCGTGGTTGAAGCAAGTCGAGCGGATCCTCAAGTCGATCCTGCCATCTTCCCACGATTCTCGACGCATAAGCACGGGCTCGAGGTTCATCAGCATTCAACAGTTTGATCAACAGCTCTGGTCGTATGATTTCAAGCGTGGCATAGGCGCCCAGTGCCTCATACAAGTGATGTTCATAGGCGGGTGAAGTTGTGTTCAAGTTCCGCACCCAAGTATCCATCGCTTCGGCGACTTCGGTTGCGTTGCGGATCGTTAGTGCACGCTTTGCCTGATAACGTGTCCAATGGTCTGGCGATTGGAGCGCATCCAGCACTTGAGTCAGACGCGCTTTTGTCAAGTCGGGTGGCTCTATGGGACTTTGTCGAGATGAGATTCGCCAAATTCGTCCGTGAGCCTTGTCGCGTGTTGGATCTCGGTAGGCGTCATCCTGGTGACAGGTTATCGGGTTGTACCAGTCGACAACATAGATTGCGCCGTCCGGTCCGATTTTGACATCAACGGGACGAAAATTGCGATGCTTCGAAGTGAGTAATGGCTCTTCCCAATTCAATTTGAATCCGGCACCCTGGCGATCTACCGAGAATCGTTTCACGCGATTGGCTTTGTAGTCTCCAATTACAAAATGACCTCGCAGCGATTCCGGGAGATTCTGCGCGTCGAGGTAACCAATTCCGCAATATCCGCCAGGCTCTCCAATCATGCCAATCCGGAGCCGATGCGAGGTGGGTACCTGCCCGGGCGACAGGAAGGTAACACCGCCGGCGCCGTCGATGCTGAAGATCTGTCCCCAATCGTCAAAGGCGACACCCCAGGGATTTCCCGGCCCCATGAAGTCATCCAAGAGCGGATGAAGTTGCAGACGCTGCGGCCGCAATCGGTAAAAGCCGGCCTGGTAGAGATTGCTCGCGCCCCATGGCGTTTCGACTCTCGATTCACAGCCATCTCCTTGACCAAAGAACAGCTCTCCACCGGGACTCCAAATAAAGGAATTAATCGTCTGATGAGAATCTCCGTTTCCAAACCCACTCAGCATTACTCGACGTTCGTCGGCAATTCCGTCGCCGTCGGTATCCTGTAAAAACAGAAGCTCTGTATTTTGTCCGACATAGACTCCTCCATCGCCCCATTCGAGTCCGGTGGGGATGTTCAGTCCATCCGCGAACACCTTGGGATGATCAGCGACACCATCACCATCGCGATCTTCCAAGGTAATGATCTTGTCATTCGGAAGGTCGCCCGGAAACACGTGAGGGTAGGTGGTTGTCACGGTCACATACATCTTGCCAGCGGGATCCCAGCGGATCGCCAGTGGCGAAGTCAGCCCGTGTTCTTCGGAGGCAAAGAGATTCACCTGCAGATCGTCGCTGATAGTAAAGGCTTGCAACTCCTCAGCCACATCGGCAGACGGATCGCCGTGTAATGTTTCTGGCGCCGGTCGTGCAGCTCCAGGGTCGGGTTGCCCGGCTGCCACCAGCCAAACCCGCTCTTCGGCTTTTTCAATCAGAGGCAGCAGTCGTTTCCATTCTTCGCGAAATGGAATGTAGTCATTGCCTCCACGCGTGAATTGGCGTTGTGAATCATCGCCGTATAGCAGCTTCCAGTTCGCGGGGCGCCAATAATCGTACCACAACCGATGTTTTTCGCGGACGGCTGCGCGAAGTGGTTCCAGGAATTCAGGATCGGCTGTTGCACATCCAAGCTGCCCGGCGATTTCTTTCGCGAGCTGTGGTTGAGCCTCGGGCGTGACGTGCATTCCATTACGAGTCAAATTGTCGAGCGACGAGTTAAAGAGATCGATAAATACCAAATCACGTCGTTTGGCGAGCTCACCGATGGCCGCCACATAAGCCGCAAGATCCTGGTTGCGTTGGCGCAGGTTGGGAGTGTGCGGGTTGTTCGATGATTCAAATCGAATCGGCGACACAAGCACGATCAATCGCGCTTGCTCGCGTAGATCATTCAACAATGCCTCGTAGGACGCGACAAAACCGGCCAAACCTTCCTGTCCACGAAATGATTCCATCGCACCAAATTGTGCAATGGCGACGCTCGTACCCACGCGGCGAAATTGCTCATTGCGATCGCCGAATCCATCCGGTCGCCAACGTTCGATCACCGTGCCCAAGGCAAAAACGTCGTCGGCCTCCCAGGATAGATCGCGAAAACGTGGTTTGTGTTCGGCGAATGCGTGCGTCAGCAAGCTCTCGAGGTAACCGGATTGTTGGAGCCGCAGCATGTTCGTGCCACCAAGGAACACGACCACGTCGTCCTGTTGGAGTTCAAAGGGATTGTTCTCTGCAGCATTCACCCAGGAATTGCAACAGACGCTCAGCAAGACGAGAGTCAAAACTCGTGTGGGGTTACACCTCAGCATCGTTATTCATTGCCTCCAACTGTCTCGAGGTCTGTCGCAGGTGAATTACGAGTAACTCGCCACTCGCCATCCGTCCCGATGAACAATTCGAGATCCTGATAGCGTACGGTTGCTTCCCCAGTTGCAGATATCGTCGATTGAATCCGTTTGGCCAATTGTTCTGCAGAGACGGATCCATCGTGTGGAACGAATACACTCAGGAAGTGTGTTTGCTTTCCACCTTGAATCGGACGACTGGCAAAGGTGGTCACGTTTGCATTCGTGTCCTGTGAATTCCTTTGCTGGACGGTGCCATAATCAAGCGTTCCGTCATCGTGGAAATAGAGTAGGAGACGTCGTTCCGCGGTTTGCCACCAGGCTCGATCGAACGCTGGAGCGTCAAACCAGTTTTGGGAGTCGGCTGGGGGCTCGTACTGAGCTAGATGCCAGACGGGACCAGCCCGGTAATCATCGCCAAGTTTTGCGCCGCCCTGGTATTCGTCGACAACAGCCAGGACCCCATTGGCTGTGAGCACGACCCGCCGTGTCCAGCGACTTTCCGGGCCGTAGTAGTCATCGAAGCCGTATTGTCCGAAGCAGTCACCTTCGGCATTGCGCTCGGCGATCAACGATTCAGGTCGGTGATGAATCTGACCGCGTCGCATAAAGTCTCGGTCATCGCCTTGTCGATCTGGGTGCAGCGGGAATTCATGGTTGCGCTGCATCACCAGTAAGAGATCAAGGCTCTCTTCACCCGTTCCTCCGCCTTTGAGTTGATCTCCTGAATAGACATTGTTGTACTTTCCCGACGAGTGCAACAGTTTTGCTCCGTCATAGGAATACTCAAAGAGATGCCCCGACACGTTGTCGAGATGAGCGTCTTTTAGATCGTAAAGGAAGAATCCCACAAAGGGTTGTCCCGCTTCGCGGCTGGTTCTCAGATGTAGCCGTTCAGGAATGCGCTGCTTCAGCCGACTGAGGAGAGCGACTTCGACATTGCCCTTCGGAACACTTGGCTCGATATTGCGATCAATGAACCAGGAATAGCGTCGTTGGTAGGCGTCCAGGTAAGCTGCCGATGCCACTCCATCAGGAGGTCGACCACCCAGGTTGACCTGTTCGGCGGACCACAGGTATTCCGGATTGCGATAGTGTTGGGCCAAGCGATACCAGAAGTGACCATCGCGTGCTGATGTTTCGACGTTGTAATAACCAACGTTCCAGGGATCTTCGTAAACTTCTTGCTGATTCACACGAACCCGCGACCCAGCATTCGGGTTCCCACGGATTCCACCGCCATGGATGAAACCTAACGCTCGTTCCGCGACAGCCTTGATCAACGGCTGTTCAGTTTCGATTCGCCCAGTTGCCTCAGCGATATCCAGCATGCCATGCAAAAAAATGGGACCGTACGGGTAATAGGTCCACTCTTTCCAATCACCGTATTCTGAGAATTGATTCCAAACGTCGTCGAGCCAGGACTGTGCTTCGTTCGCCTGGGGAACGTCCGGGAAATATTTCAAGGCGAGTGCGATTCCACCGCCATTGCCAAAGGTGTGGTTGTTCACACCCTGCCAGGTTTTATCGAATTCCACGATGCGCGGTTCAAGGCTTTGTCGAACAATCGACTCGAATTGCTGTTGTTCGGCGGCGGTCAGCATGTTGCCGCGGACAAGTTCGGCATAGATCCGCATGCGTGCCGCTCCTCCCCAACCGCCATGACTGCCTCCTCCGTGAACGTCACGGATCAGATCACGTCCCTCCAATTTACGGAGCGTCTTATCACCACGATTCGTCGTGAAGAAGAGGTAAAGCAGGTCGCCTTCCCCGCGTTGTTCCAGCTGACGATGCCAGTCGAGAATGAGTCCGCGAAAGACGGCTCGCAGAATCCTCAACGAGTTTTCGTCACGGCGACCACCATCAACATAACGAGCTCGTAACCGATCCCATTTCCACCATCCACGTGAAAATGAATATCTCGACTGAGACGATAGCTGTTGGCGTAAGGCATCCTCCATGGCGTCGATATCGGAGGCATCTTGATAGCTGAATCGAGGGTGACCCGTCAGCAACGAGTCATCCGCGGTAGCGGACGGCATGACGATCATGATCAGGACCGTGCCGATCAAAGAAAAACTGTACCTTGACGGTGATCGTGTAAACATGAGGGGCAGGCACTCGAAGATTTGGTGGCAGGAAGTTCAGATCAACCCAAGGTCGATGTTGTCGGGGTTTGCCATAACGGGGCCTAACACCAACTACCCAATCAACCCTAGCAGTTTAACGGTTGGCGCCTGCTACCGAAACGTTTTGCCGGAAAGATCTCGTTCGTTGTGCGTTTTCTTGGATGCTTCGCCGCGATTAACAGAGTCGATTTAGAAGCCATCCACGACTTCAGCCTGATCCCGCGTGAAAAGTCCGCGAAGCGTATCCGGTGGGGTTTCTGCCGGCAGGGTCCGGACGCTGCCATCAGTGATGGCTACGATAAACAATCCTTGATGGACTCCCATTAAGCCCTGGATCGGGTTGGCTAAGTTGGGGATCAGATCGTCCGGCTTGGTCCAGATCACGGCACTCTCATTCGAAGCTTCAACGATAGCGATGGTGTTGGAGGTCCCATCGAGGATCTCCCCAAACTCAATGCCCAGTGGATTTTCCTTTCCATGTTCTGATTCTTCGGGCGGCACGATCACCCCATGTTCGCCGCGAAGTGCGAGGTAGTTTGTCTTGCCTGGGTCAGCATCACTACTCGGAGAGCGATACACGTCTGGAATCTGAGCGATCAGTTGGCGGTTGTGCGGACTATCCCACCGTTCATCCAACCGGAATTGATCGTAGAGTTCGAATTCGTCCAAGTAGGGTAGGAGATGGACCCGCCAACTTAAAAGTGGCTTGCCATCTTTGTCTGTGTTATAGGCAGCGGGCAACTTGTTATGTGTCGCGCTGTAATTGTGCACTGCCAACATGATCTGACGAAGATTGTTGACGGAAGCAGCGCGTCTGCTTGCTCGTGCGGACGCATCGATCGCTGGGATCGCTGCTGCGATTGCGATCGGAGCTGCCGCACTGAAGCTGCCGCCAGGCAGGCTTTGAAAAGATTCAATTTCGAAGCCGTTGGATTCGCGACGGGCCAACCAGATCGCCGGCTGCATATTCCGGGTGATGGCCCTGGCGGAGGGTAACATGGAAATATCCATGCTCATCATTTCCGGTGGCATGAAGCTAAGGGTCATTTGAACCCCCATTTGCAGAGTCGGGTAAACCTCCTCCATCATCCCGCGAGTATCTCGATAGACGAGCAGGCAGGGATTCGAGTTTCCGGTGAACAAACGTTGGATGTCGTCGTGGTCTGTGAGTGAGCCTTTCGTCGTGTCGCTTTGCACATGACTGCGGACAGATTGCGGAAAAAGACCGAATACCAATTGCGAATTGTTAAGGCACCATGTGGGCGCGAAAGGCAAAGCGGGTGACCGTAAAGTAGAGACCTGTTTTCCTTCGAAGTGGTGTGTATTGATGCTGGCTTCCTCTGACTGGACAAGACCGATAATCTTGTCACTGATCTGAGTGAGCTTTTCGCTGTCGGTGACTTCGACGGTCATTGTCCAGCCCGTCATCAGTCCGCCATCCGCCTTCGTGGTGTAGAGCGTGAACTCTTCGCCCAAAGCGGCCAACACATCCTGGCGAAAATTGGATCCCACCATCTCTTCGAAGCCTTCTGAAAACTCTTCGAATGACTTGGCCATGCTGGCATCAAATTGCTCGGCAAACGCCAGCAACGTATCAAAGGCCTGAGTTACCTCCATTTTGAATGCGACTGCGAACATCGCATCTGCTGGAATCGATTCAAGATTGGTTGCTTCCAGAGGCTGACTGGGAAGAACCGTCAAGAGGCCATCTAAATCTTCGTCTATCTTGCTATAGGTCTGACTCACGTACTGTTGTTCATCGAGTCCCGTGACACAGACGAAGGAATCAAGATGTTGAAAACCGGAAGCCCTACTGGCGTCGATGACTTGCTGATCATCCGTCGATTCAGTCGTGATTGCAATCAGTCCTCGTAAGTTGGCGTAGGTCAAGGTCGCTCGCCGCGGCAGCTTGTACTGCTCTTGAATATCAACCAGCCAATTTGGAGCCGGGGTAGCAGAGCGGTCGATGATTTCCTCGATCACGCCCTTGCCTACAGCTGCCATCAGATAATTGTCGTGGACACCCCAGGTGAATGAGAGTGATTCGCTGATTTGAAGTCGAGAAAATGGCGAGCCATGAATCGAAATCTCTTCGACAGAATCGAAATCGCCAGCCGCAACAAATGCCTCAATGTGTTTTGTGAGCACTTGTTGACCTTCCTCGACGTTGATCACGATTGCGCCTGAGGCACTGGCGAGGTCAGGTGAAAAATCGGTAATGAACATCGTGGCTGGACGTGTTGTCAGGACTTGTGTCGCCGCAAATCCTAAATGGAATGCGACAATGTCTTCGCCGTTGGGCGCTGCCTCTATATTGGCGATCTCAATAATCTGTTGGATGCCTTCGGGTAAGCGTTTAAGGAAATGCTTGATTTCTGGGTCTCGATAAAATTGATCGACTGCGTTGTCACTGTCGACTTTTGCGTCGCCGACGCCCGACCAATTGGTGTAGTAGAGGCATTCTTCAGGAGCGATCCTTGCGAGGTACGGATCGGCTTTTCCAGGAGGCATTGAGACAGGAATGCCAACTCCGGCTGTTGCAAACAGCAGATACAGTGTCTGGAAAACACCGGCGCCAAAAAATAGGGGATTGATCATCAATACGTCCTCTTGGATTCCCGTCTCGTCATCGATTTAACCTACACGAAAATTTACGTTATGGGGTGTGCGTTGTATTGGACAGGTTCGAGATCGTACCCATCAAGACGGCACTCGACGCGAAACATCATGATGAAAAGTGGTCAAAATCCTTGTATTCCAAGCTGTTTGGGTTGCGAATTCTGTTGATCATGGACTGTCAAATTTTCAGGAAATGGTTTCTCAAGAGTTCATGAATGAGGTTGAGAGATCAAGGAAATTACGTATTCCAAAACGAGAGCCGCAATCCAAGATTGGATGCATACAAGGCAACCGGTTCGTCTGATTTGCTTGGAGTGTCAATACGAGCGAGAATAGCAAAAGCGCCGCTCCCTTTTTCTTTTCATCAAAGCAGTACGGTTAAACAGAAACAAATCGTTTCGATAACGTCGCACCCTGATCAGTCTCGAAATGCGCGGTGCTTCCATGGGCCACGTATGAGAATAAATCTGGTGGTCGTTTTGTTGCTTGGGATCACAAGTTGTGATTTTCGAGACACGTCCGCGGTTGGATTGGACAAATCTGATTCTCTCGATCGTCTGTCAGAAATTCGCTACCGCCAACCTCGGATCTGCCCACCACGACTTCCGCGGAAGTTGGAGATTTCGACAAAGGAACGCTCGGGTAGACTCGAATCATCGAGTTGTTTCCAAATCGCCAAAAAGATGACGATCGAGCCAAATCGAAGCGTTTTCAATCCGGAAAAACCTTTTTTTAATCATGATCTCTTTCAACTCAGCGGGTTCTTGATTACGCCCTGAGGGTTACATGAGTGTCGCGATCGAGTGGATAATTCATCCATGCTTTCTCTTTCATCGCTTGATCCGATGGTGTTTCAGGTTTGAAGCCCCCAGCGAAAATGATTTCTCTCGAATTCAAGTATCCGCTGCCGCATGGATCGAGGTTCGTTGATGGGTGGTCGCGATTTATTTTGGTTTGAGACGAAATATCGCACCATTTGTTTAACTTGGTGATTTGTCGATTGATTAAAGGTGAAGCTGTTTTTACCCTATGAGGCTGGTGATACTATTTGAACAGCTTAAATGTGGGTGAATTCTATGAGCGTCGTTATGAATAAAAAATGGTTTGCAGGATTGTTTGCGGCTTTGATGGTTACGGCGGGGATCGTCGTGGACTTGCAAGCTGCAGACATCTTTTACATTCAACGTCAGGATGATCCGGTTGATGAAGGTGACGATGCACAGATCGAATTTCTTGAAGGGCTTGGTCACACCCTCGATATCTGGAGCAATGACTCGTCAAAGGCCGATCAAGATGGTGCTTTCGAGGCAGCAGAAGAAGCTGATCTCGTTTGGATTAATGAGTCCGTAAGCTCCGGTCGAATTAAGTATTTCGCGGATGTAACAACGCCGATTATCAATAATGAGAACTATGGCTGCGATACTTTGGGTTGGGGCGACATTGGTCGGGAAGGCGAAGGACACGGATCGCCCGGTACCGTGAGAGATAACATCGAGGACGGTATTGAGATTCTTCACGGGACTCACTTCGGCACGGATATCGAAATCGTCGATGATTCTCATCCAATCATTCAGTTGGCTGGACTTCAGAATGGTGTCTACACGATTTACGATGATCAGGGCTTGGGCGCAGAAGGCGGCGGACGAATGAGCTGGTGCAGCCCTCAAGAAGGAACCGGATCGATCGTCGCAGTCATGCCTGAGTTCAAGGAAAGTCATCCCGAAGCCGCCGTGATTTCGGTCTATGAAGCAGGCGAAGAAATGGGTGATGGTCGAGTGGCTGAAGGGTTGCGAATCACTATGTTTTTGAGCAACACCAATCGCGGTCCGGCACCTGAAGACGATCCGACTGGTGGAGAGGATGGAGCAGGTCCCGGTTGGGAAGCCACGCTGTTGAGCGATGAGGGTTTCGCTCTCCTGAGGGGTGCGATTGACTACGCATTGGGCGTTGAGCCTGATCCGTGGGCTCGTCTCAATGATGGTTCGCTTACTGATGACGCACGCGTGAACTACGTCCACGACGTTCTCAACACCTGGATGGGTGATTCGAACAAAGATCTTGTATTCGACAGTGGAGACTTGGTTGAAGTCTTTACAGCCGGCAAGTTCGAGGTGGACGCTGACGCTCTCTGGGAAGAAGGCGACTGGAATGGCGATGGACGATTTAATTCGGCAGATTTTGTGACCGCATTCGTCGATGGTGGTTATGAAGCTGGCCCGCGTCCCGCAGCAGCTCAAGCAGTTCCCGAACCCAGTTCGGCTGTGTTATTGCTTGGTACTCTCGCACTTTGTGCTTTTCGTCGCAAGCGACGTTAATGGCAATGTGATCAAGCTGTTAAACAAAAGCCGGTTGTAAGTGGACAGCCGGTAAAAAATCAGTCGGTTTGAGTTCAGATAAAGATTTTGGCACGAAGGGTTTGTAATGAGCCCTTCGTGTTTTTTTGTGGCTTTACTGGTCGTTTTTTTTGCTGTCTCATCGATCCAAACCAAGATCTATGAAACACGCTGAGCCAGTTCGTCAGGTTTGGCAGGCAGGGCACCAATACGTCGATCGTCCTAGATCCCCTTGGCGTTGCATGCGAATCATCTCGCCGCATTTCAAACACGGTTTCGACAATCGACCGTAGACCCAAAGACGATGACCATCACGACCGAAACGGGTTCTTCGCGGCACACCGGAACGATTTGAGTGCATCAGTTCTCGAGCCCGCGAGAGGATCGATTCCCAAGCCTCGTCGTCCAGAGAGCGACCGTTTTTAAAGGGGTCATGCCCTGTCAAAAACAAAACCTCGGATTTGTAAACATTGCCGATGCCAGACACGACTGTTTGGTTCATGACAATTTCTCCAAGGGGACTCGCGTCGTGAATGCGACAGCGTTGGATCGCCTCACTGACTGAGAAACGATCATCCATGAGATCCGGGCCAAGCCGCGCTAAATAGCGGTGGCGCCGCATCGCGGTGGTCGTCATGAACTCCAACAGTTTCGGACTGAAACAGACACAAACAGAATCACCGACATCTAAGACCAGGGCTGCTTGTCGCTTTGGTTTTCGCCAGTCTTGTTGTGGGGCGTAGACGTGC
>MDTD01057231.1_pt1 | contig 11410 bp, 8 predicted proteins | sample 811221 | NCBI WGS metagenome assembly MDTD01 (sample SAMN05326646, study PRJNA326480) | marine metagenome | isolation source: seawater | place: Pacific Ocean: South West | collected 2011
AGAACAAGCAAACAAAGTGAGAGCAATATGACGCATGGCGCCTCCGGCGAAGCCTGATGTTGGGATGATTAGCAGAATGTGAGGGACTTGTCCCAGGGGCGATCTCGACGAAAGTTTACGATTCTCGAGGCTTTCAAGCGCTCCACTTTGCCATACTGCTTCACAAAAGGCAGTCTTGGCTCCTTTACGACCAACAAACTCCTCCTTTAACCACCCCCGTAATTAACGGGAGAAAAAGCGCCCGTGGCTCGCCGGCGCTACCCTGTGCGACGATGATGCCTGCGACCCGCATTACGACTTTCGACGTTTGCGGATCAGTTCGCCAACGATTGCCACCGCTATTTCCGCCGGATTTTCAGCCGGGAGGTCGAGACCCGCCGGTGACTCCATGCGTTGGATAATCTCAGGCGCGACACCTTGTTGCTGGAGACGCTGCCGGAAACGGATGGCTTTACGCTCGCTGCCCAACATCGAAAAACTCGCGAAGTCCTCATGGATCAGCGCCTCCACAAGCTCCTGGTCGAGCCCATGATCATGGGTCACAACAAGGCAGTGCGTTTGAGGCCCACGTGGCAGTGCGTCCAGTGTCTCGGGATCAAAATCGGTCTCAACCCGACGGGCAAAGTTCATCGCCTCTGTGTGCAACGACTTTCGAGGATCGACCATGATGACAGCAAAACCGCACTCACTGGCGAGCCGGCCCACTGCCTGCCCCACGTGTCCAGCGCCGAGAACCACCAAAAATGGCTCCTCTCGAACCGGTTGAGCCAAAAGGGTCATCGTGCCGCCGCAGCACATGCCTAACTGTGCGGTGAGCGGCACCTCTCGGAGGACTGGGTGACCTTGCTGCCATGCCTCCCATGCAAGCTGGAGGCCGGTCACCTCTACGGCTCCGCCACCGATCGTCCCCTCGGGATGCGGAAAATCCTCCGGACGCTTCGGCATGGGACCTTGGGCATTGACCAACATCCGCGCCCCCGCTTTCCGGGGCGTCGAACCACTGGTTGCCACCACCGTCACAAGCACCGGGGCCTCCCATTGTCCTTCGACCTCAGACAGCCGCTGCCAATCTGGATGTTCAGCCTGCAAAGTCACCCGGTTGCCTCCAAATAGACGGGCTCAGACGCATCCATCTCCGCCACCAGTAAAAGCAATGCATCGATGGTTTGGCTGCGCAAGAGTCTCTGGCGAAGATCGCCCACTTGGGGCCGATCTCGAGTCATGCGATTCACCAAATTTTTGACTCGACCCAAATGGAGCTTGGGGCGCTCGGGATAGTCTTCTCGGAGGCCTTCATAGTAGACTCGAAGTAACTGGAACTTTTCCTGTAAAGAGGGAGGTGGAGACCGCTCTCCCCGCCCAAAGCGTCCCAACTCACGAAACAAAAATGGATTTTGGATCGCGCCTCGACCCAACATCACCCCGGCGGCTCCGCTGGGCTGAAACAGGTGTTGGTAGCTCTCGGTATCCACCACGTCCCCTGAACCGAAGACAGGGACGTCCAAAGCCGCTGCCAACTCCCCCACAAGAGTCCAATGAGCTTCACCTTTGTAGAGTGCCTTGCGCGTTCGAGGGTGCAGCGCCACTGCGGACGCTCCCGCTTCTTGCGCACGTCGGCCCGCCTCTAAATAGGTCAATGACTCATCGTCCCAACCCGATCTCAACTTCACGGTAATCGGAACGGGAAGGGCCTCGACCATCGCCTCAACGATGCGAGCGATGTGCTCAGGCTCTTTCATCAGCGCAGCGCCTCCACCTCGGCGCACGACTTTTGGCGCAGGACAACCACAGTTGATGTCGACGATCTGAGCGCCCCGATCGACCGCAAGCCGTCCCGCAGCCACCATATGGTGCACCTCCCGTCCGTACAGTTGGACACAAAATGGAGACTCATCGACGTCTTTGCGCATCATGAACAGACTACGCTTGTTCTCACGCCACAGACATTCAACGGAGATAAACTCGGTCACATAAAGGCCGACATCGGCGCCATTACAGTGCCGGATTAAACGACGAAAAATCCGGTCCGTCACCCCGCTCATCGGCGCGAGGATCAAATGACTTCCCAACTCAACTGAGCCGATACGAAGTGCCATGATCCTAACGCTGCGCCCAATCCGGTGGTGCACCCTCCGGTGGGTCAAAACCATCGCCGGCCAAATCGACTTGAATGGCATTGGTCATCGCCCAAGGCATCATCGGATGAACACTCGGTCCTCTTGCAGGGCCACCTTCCAGCCCTAAGATCCCGGTCAGGCCGGCAAAGGTCTCGTTGAAACCCAAACGAGCCAGCGGGAGACTCGAATAGACGGGTGCAAGGTGTCGACCACGTAAGCCAGCAGCGCTCACCGCGTACCAGGCATCTCGTCCCGGCTCATCATCAAAACTCACATTCAGGTTCATGACCTTGGTGTTCGGTTGCTCAATACATTCACCGCCTTCTTCTGTGCAGGCGTCGAAGCTTTTTAGAAGTTCACCATTACGAAACACTTGGACACGATCCACGTCGAACCAAGTAGGTGACTGCACTTCGATCTTTAAGGTCACCCGACCCTCCGGGGGCGACATCACGGTCCCGCCGACGCCCTCGTCGTTCACCGTAAAGCGGATAAAAGGACCGCTACTGCCGACCACCCGCCGCTCACGCACCGCTTGGTCGAGATCATCGGGGCGAACGTGCCGGGGGATGTCACTACCGTAGGCGACGAAGTTTCGGGGCATGCCTGCCTCCGCATGGTACAGTCCATGGGTATCCGAGTTGGCGACTGCAGCCTTGAAGACGCCTCGGTTCATCATGCGCATCCAGTCCTCGGCCACGCCCCGGAAGGTCGTGTCATTGCAGGGCTCATCATCCCCCGCCCCGTCCGCGGCGCAGTCGTCCGTCCCCAAACAGGCACATTCGACGCCGGTACTGGTACCGTAGAAGGCATTCTGTTCAGCCTCCGTTCGCTCCAGAAAGGAAGCGATTGTTGATGCGCCGAGGGCCATGTGCTCACTGCTGTAATCCCGATAGGTCAACTGGCCACTGCGAAGACGATCAGCCAGCGCAACCAGTCCTTCGTTGTAAGTCCGCAACTCTCTGACCGTGGGCCGGTGCACATAATCAAGACTCTTTCCGTTGAGAACCTCGAAACCATCAAAGTTACCGCTGAAGAGGTCCGGATTGAAAAGAGGCTCTGCACCCAAAGTAAAGAACAGGGTGGATCCAAGATTCAGAGTAAACGGATTGAGACCGTAGTAGTTAAAGTAGTCGTACACATGGGCAAAGATCACCAAGGCGTCCTTTTCACCGTGAAGGGTGCCCATGTTGCGGATGGATTCGATCAACTCGTCAGGGGTGGCGAGGTACCAATCATAGGCCGTCTCTTGGGGCATGCGCTGCGGCTGCGTTGCGTCATAATCCACTGGAAATCCAAGCAGGTGCCCCAGCATCAACGGCGACGTCTCAATACCCACCTGACTGGTCATCCAATGCTGGAGACCCAACTCTCGAATCGCAGGTTCGAAGTCTCTTAGGTTGTCGTGATCCGAACTTGAAAGAAACTCGACACCCTCGGCAGCAAAGCTTGCGACTCGCTCTCGAATCTCAACCGCTGAGTCCGGACTCCCCTCACTATGAATATGGAAATCTGCGGAAACGAAGCCCCGGGTATCGACCTGCCGATGAACACTACCAACCATTCGATGTTCTCGACCGCGCAGGACTTCCACAAATTGGCGGTCAATACTGTATTCGATGCCTCGGGAGAAGATGACCTCGTAGTGGCCGGGCGCCACATCGATGGTCTTGTCACCGCCCATGTTCCGATCCGTTAAAACCACACCATCCGTTGGGAAATGGCCACTCACCTCGATGGGCTCCACCAATTCTCCTCGGCAAGCACAAGCGGCGAGGGGAACATCACAAAACTCATCGGGATCGCATTGATGATCGGCCGTGCAGCCCCCGATCGGAAGGCACCTTCCCGATAAGGTTTCGCAGGTGCGACCACTGCCACAATCTGCATCCCGAGCACATTCTGGCATGCATTGCCCCAGCGTCATCTTCGCCGGCACCGAACGATTGTTGTGATCTCGAACTTGGTAGGTCAACTTTCCCGGTTGGGGTAAGGTCAGAACGAGAGTGTACTCACCCCCCTCCGCAACGCGCAGCGCCCGCAGGGCTCCGATGCGCTGTCCATGGACTGCCACTGCGACCAGACGATCCCTCTGCCCTGGCTTGTCCAAACCCTGCGGAAGGGGGATCACACCGGAGAAACGACCATCGCGAATGACATCAAGCCCCGTGTCCGTTCGCAGATGAGTTAAAATCCCAGCCGCACCCAAGCTGAGTGCGCCCCCGACGGTCTCACTCCGATTGATCCGCGCCAACTCTTCGAAGCTTGCAGCGTGAATCTCCTCGTCGCTCCAGTCACTCCACGCATCGGGGGCACGCAGGATAAAAACGTCGGCATCGGACACCACTTCACCGCTGCGAGCATCGATCACTGTACCGCTGAGTTGCGCTGTGGGACGATCCTCTCGAAACTTATAGAAGGGAGCGATGGCACTGGCCGCATCGCCATCGCCTACAGCAAAGTAGCCGACCATGCGAATACCTCCATCATCGGCACAGCTCGGATTCGAGAGCGGGCAATGAAACTCGTGGCTCATGGAGACGGAGAACTCTCCCGTTGCAACCGGGACAGCCAAAGAACCCGCCGTGTAGAGGGCGTAACTAACGCCATCACCCACGCTAGCGAAGTAATTGAGAGGTTCGGGCTGTTTAAAAACATCCGAGCCCTTCGCCAGACTTGCCTTTAAGTTGAGCCAGCCCTCGAAGCCCGTCCCTTCAAGAAAGGTGGTCGGCTTTGCGCCCATCAACGTTAGCCAACCACCAAAAGCCCCTACGCCGAGTGAGTCGCGGCCACGACAGGCCTTGAGAGTGCCAACGAACAGGACGGAATCGCAGGTCTCACCGTCAGGACAATCGGCATCTTCTTCACAACTCGGCTCAACATCACCGAGAATCATACCCAGTAAATTCCGTGAGCCAACCACCACGTCCATATCTCGTATCGGACCTTCAAGGGCTGACTTGAGAAAGGCATCGGTAGTCATCGAGACGAAGGTCTCGCCCGGACAAATTCGGTAATCCGTCCGGATCCACAGGCTCTCTTTCCCGAGATTAGGCTCCAAGGTCCCCAAAAGCTCCAGCGCGTTCACAACATTGTCGGCGAGACCTTCCACCCGGAGTCCGGGACACCCCTGTTCGTCAGGATCGAGAATGAGAAAGCCGCTGCTTGGGTCAGCCTTCGTCACCCTGAGGTTCATCATCGGACCAATTTCAAAGAGATGGTCACGCCCGCCACCGGCCCGGGCATCCCGCCGCGGGCGTTGGATATCAGCGTCGATAATGGTCCCCCCAAAGCCGACGCTGTCGCCCGTGTGCTCGGGTCGACCGTGGACGATGATCCGAATCTTGTCGTTCTCGAGCAAATAATCACCAACAGCCCCTGCTGCCGCTGGCCCACCAATCAACTGCGACCGATGTTCTATTTTGAAAACTCGTGCGGAGGGTGCTGACTGAGAGCAAGCCATGAAGACAAGCCCAACGATCGATGGCAACACACGACGCACGAGGCTTCCCTTAAAAACTCGTGGCAAGACTAAGGACGATCGAATCGTTATCGAGTTCAACGGTTCCCGCTTGTTCTCGACGATGGATGTAATTCAACTGCGACCTTAACGTTCCCCCCAGACCATACGCGTTCAGTCCGCCAGTCACGATCAACTGATCACCGAAATCCTCGACGACGAGGTTGTCGTCATATTGTTCGACCCGAAGGGCGACTTCGAGCCAACGCCCCACCACGAACCCACTGACTTCGGCCAGGGTGACTTGGCGCTCAACGGATCCGACCAGGGTCACCGGCAAACTGGGTTCAGCCTGAGGATTGCGAGCGTCTTTGAGAAATTCGCCGCGCAGTTTCCACCCCTTCCCTTCAAGACTAAGGTCAACCGAGTACGCCAGTGTATCGACGCTTGGACCCGATCCATAAACGCCCCCCACACCCAGACGATATTTGAAACCAGTTGGGACACGTTCAGCCAGATCGCCCAGGGGTTGAACGGCCAGACGAAAGGCTTCCATGAGCCCACCTCCATCGTTACCTTGGCTGGACTCACTGCCGTTGTAGACACCCAAAATCCATTCAAGCTTACCCCGATAGTGACGCCCCTCTAGGGTCACGCCCAGGCGCTCTCCGACCGCTAACTCCCCCGTACTCAATGCGTGTCCAGCAAACTTCTGGTGATTTGCAGTCAGCAAGTGGCTTGCAAAGTATGGAACTTCCGAGGTGCCAAAGCCCAAGGTCAGCGCTGGACGCCACCGATACCTGAACCGAAGGTCGGCGAGCGAATCACCTGCGGCTAAGGGGTCGATGACAGCGATCACTTCCGCCTTCGGTGAAAGCCGAGCCAGCATCCCAATTTTCGCGCTGTGCGCTCGCCACCCGATCCCATTTGCAGGGTCGCCGTTTTCCAGGGCAGCATCCGAGCCAAGGTAAGGAATAGCCCAGATGCGGGCATCGAGACCCAGTTGCAAACTTCTGCCGTTCGCCCCTGGAAGAGTGAACTCCGGCTGAACATCAGCGGGTACCTGTCCCCCTGCGGGCTGCCCTGCAAAGGTGGTCGATCCGATCCAAGTGAGACTGGCTATAAGGAGAAAACGCATTCGATTAACTCCCAATAATCACTCCCTCGGCGACGAGGCGAATTTCGGTATCTGTTGGATGACCATCGGCACCAAGTTTCGCTCCATCGCTTTTCAAATGTTTCTTTTCAGCGTCACTCAGTTTCTTTTCCACCACTTTTCCGTGAACGGTAACCGGCAAACCCACTTGGGTATAGGCAGGTACGAAGTAGCTGTAGCCTACAAACTTAATTCGAACTTGCCGCAGTCCCTTCCCCTCATCGGTCAAGCCGATCCAACACCCCTTCTTTGAGCAGACGCCTCCGACCTTACCGGTGAGTTGGAGTGTTTGACCCAAATATTGCTCTAAATTTTTGTTCAACTCAGCAAGGGTGATTGGGTTCTTAACCTCAAAGGGCTTGCCGTAGCTTTTGGAGCCAGCCACACTGTCTGCAGCAGCCTGGGTGGCGAGGCAAAGGGTTAAACTGGCAAGTAGGGTCTTCATCGGCTTTACCTTTCAGGTTGAGGCGCAGCCTCAGTACCCTGTGGATGGTCTCACGGTCCAGTCCTCCAAGGAGAAATACATGCGGAATCTCGTGTCGCTTTTGGCCCTCAGCTCTTGGGCGTGTAACTGTGAACCCTCCTCACCGGATTTGGTTTTCGATGCCGGCACGGGTGGTAATCGACCCACTTGTCAGGGATCGTCAGTCAATGATCCCATCACAGGACGATGCGTTCGATCTCGAGGTGTCACCAGTAAATGCCCCGACGGTGCATACGATGAATCCCACCCCTGGGCCGCTGAGGCAGCATCTTTGGGATACGCCACCATCTATGTGGCCGAAGGGGGCACCGGAAGCGGCTCTCGTGACGAACCGATGGGCGAACTTGGCGCCGCCATCGAGCGGCTTCAAGAACGGGGTGGAGCGATTCTTCTAGGCGAAGGCAATCACACCATTACAATGCGTCCGATCCTCACGAAGCCTGTCACGATCATCGGTCGCTGTGCCGAATCCACGGTGGTTGCAGGCCAAGTTCGTGGTGTTTGGCAAGTCGCCGGAGCGGGTGCCGATGCAGCTCTTCGACTCAGCGGTTTGGACATTGAGATGGGTCTTCGACTCCAGGATATCCCGAACGTCTCCTTGAACCAAGTCGTCTTGAAAGCTGAGGCGGGCCAGCGGGCAGAAGTGGGCGTCCACATTGGCATGGACGATGCGGTCGCTGCGAACTTGGGCGTTGGTGCAACGTTGATCGCTGCGGGTGTCGAAGTTTCCTTTTGGGACACCGGGATCAGCGCCACTCGAAACCTGAATCACCTCGAGATCACAGGTGGACGCCTTGAAGGTCTTGGACGGGCAGCCATCCAAGTGAAACACACGGTTGAGGCAGGCCACGTTCTTATCGAAGACAACCTTCTCACGACCGGTGAGGATGCTGAGTATGTGGTGAGTGTCGGCGAGGCAGGGTCTTTCGGGCGAACGGTGGAGGAAAAGGAGCGGGTGGTCGATCAGTTTTCGGGCACTGTGATTATCCGGAACAACACAGTCCGTGGCCTACCCAACGAAACCGAGGAGAGAATCAACGACAAAGGCGCCGAAAACGGGATTGTGATCCGCTACCCAAGAGTTCGACCGGAAAACTCGATCGAAGTCAGTGACAATGTCATCAGCGATAATTTGGAGGCAGGGATCTGGGTACGTCAATTCACAGAATCAACCCTTGGGGACAACCTTGTACAAACTCGACCTGATGATGACACCGGTAGTTGGTTACTTGCGAACAACCAGATTGAACGGGTTGGCTCGGGGGTCTTGGCAGAACGAATCACCGGGGCTTTAGTCATTCGAGACAACGTTATTGCGGACACGGATGACCGAGGCTTTGGCCTCCGAGATCTCGGAGCAAACACTGACCTCCGAGGCAATGGCGTGAACAACAGTCGTGTCCGAGGATTCGATATTGGTCCCTTCTTTGCCGAGGGTGAGATCACAATTCACAGCAATGCGGCGATCGATATTCGAAACACGGGGTTCAACATACGAGCCGATGGTGGAGGTCGTTTCGAACTACGCGAAAACGAGGTTCGAGGCGCTCGCTGGGGCTTTGCCTTTGCGGGTCAGGGTGCCGACGACATTGCCGCCGAGGTCTCGTCCACAACCAACAATGTGGTCGACGCATCCCTCGGCTACGCACTTCACCGCTACAAAGGTCAGTTCGAGAGCAATACCGATCGAGCTCAAGTCCAAGGACCCGCTTGGTGGCTGGAGCGAACCGGCGGTGGTCAGGCTATCATTGTGGATCCGGCGCTCATCGAAGCCCGAGGAGCGGCAGTTTATGCGGTCGGCAATGCAGGTGCGGTCGAATTGCGCAATGTCGTCTTGCCAGTCATGGGAGCGAGCGCCCTTCCTTTCGAAGAGGGGATCGCAGAGGACACGGCGGAAATTGAGACAGCAATTGTCCTCTTGGATAACCGAGTCGTGCGAGTTCGAGGGGTCGATGCCAACCTTAACAGTGTGAGTAGGGCTGTATTGGCCGATCGCAGTCGAGCAGGCCAGGACAACCCCTACCAACTCGACCTAGAAACGGGAGCGACTTTCGAAGTCGATGATCTTGAAGGCGCTTCGGGGGCGTTCACCAAGGGTGATTTGGGTGCCATCAATGCCAGTGGAAATGCGGCCGGTCGCCTCGAGCCAGCTGGCGACGAGGCTCAACCTCGAGGGACCACACGTGGTGCGCCTTAAAGCCCTTGGGGTTTGCGCCCTCCTTGGGTGTACGCCCTCTACACCAGCGCCAACAGATGCTGCAGGCCGGCAGGCTACATCGAAGGAAGAAGCCGCACCAAAGACGGTTACGCAAGCATCCAGTAAAGCGAAACACTCAACCTTCTCATGGCCGACAGGGCTGTTGTCACTGCTCCCTCCCCCCTTTCAGCGTTTCGACGGAAGCATGATCTTCCGAATGCTTTGGCCTCGCCTCGACAACGTTCGTTTCCGCCTCGCCCCTAACGATCCCAGAGTTGCGATCGGACACCATCTAGTCGTCGCCACCACGCCAAGTACAGACGGGCGACATCGAATGGCTGCCGTCCTTCTGAGCGGTAAACGCCCCGACAGTCCCACTCGAGATCTTCGGCTGGTCCTCGCCCAAACTCAATCATCCCCCCCAGGACCGCTCGAAATGGTCGCTGCATCGGCACCGAAAACGATGACGGTATCAAGCAACGCCCAGTTTCGATTGGTCCACGGTCAGCAGGACCTTCAACTCTTTATCCGAGACGGCAAGCAAGAAACGGTTCACCATTTCGTGGCGCAGGGCCCCTATTTAATGGCTCAACCGCCACAAAAGGGTTTGAATCCAGCGCCCAAGCCTGGGCGCTAGAACCTAGGGCCACAGGCATGGAGCCTTGGACGAAACAGTTGGAGCCTGTGCTTCAACAACGCTGTTGATTACTCGTTCTGACAGCTGTCCGAGCAACCATCACCGTTGTTCCGGTTGCCATCATCACAGGCTTCGTACCCATTTTGCCCTGGACCTAAATCCTGGCGAATGAATCCGTCACCACATATGGCTGGGTTGCAAACATTGGTACAAGCATCGGTATCAACGTTGTTGCCGTCATCACACTGCTCACCTTGATCCTGCTCATTGTTGCCGCAGTTCTCATCTCGGCAATCATTGGAACAACCGTCGCCCTCGACATCGTTGCCATCGTCGCAAGCCTCGAAGCCAGCATTAGGGTACTGAACGTCTGCACGCTGAATCCCGTCGCCGCAGAATGAAACCACGCAAGAGTTGCGACAGCCGTCTGTATCCTCCTGATTTCCATCATCACAAGCCTCGTAGTCGGCGTTGTTTGGCTCGTCGATATCGTTTCGAGCCACACCATCACCGCAGCGAGCTCGCTCGCAAGAGTTGAGGCAAGCATCCGTATTAATGTTATTCCCATCATCGCACTGCTCGCCCTCGTTGACCTCGCCGTTGCCACAGCCTTCATTTTCACAGGAGGACGAGCAGCCATCACCGTTGATCAGATTTCCGTCGTCGCAATCCTCATATCCGGCCTGCCCGACCACCAAATCGAGTCGGCGGATGTCATCGCCGCAGACAGCGTCTAAGCATTCATTCCGGCAGGCGTCAGTATCCACTTCATTGCCGTCATCACACTCTTCGTAACCCTCTTGCCCGGCAGCAAGGTCATTGCGTGCGATGGAATCACCACAGCGAGCGAGGTTGCATTCGTTGGTGCAAGCGTCCTGATTGTCGACATCCCCATCGTCACACTGTTCACCATCATCGATCACGAAGTTACCGCAGGACTCCGTACGGCATTGGGCATCACAACCATCGCCGGCTTCTTGGTTGCCATCATCGCACTGCTCATAACCCTGATCGCCAGCTTCTAAATCCTCTCGCAGAAGCGAATCACCACAACTGGCTCGAGTGCAGTCGTTCAAACACGCATCGGTTTGAACCTCGTTGCCATCGTCGCATCCTTCACCCGGCTCGACCCGGCCGTTGCCACAGCCTTCTTCCTCACAATTCTGGTCACAGCCGTCATCGTTTTCTAGGTTGCCATCGTCGCATTCTTCGTCCTCATCGAGATTGCCGTTACCGCACAACTGGGAAACACATTCGTTGCTGCAATCGTCATCATCAACCTGATTGCCGTCGTCGCATTCTTCATAATCGTCTTCCCCCGGAGGAACATCATCTCGAAGAATACCGTCACCACAGACA
>MDTD01138828.1_pt1 | contig 11410 bp, 11 predicted proteins | sample 811221 | NCBI WGS metagenome assembly MDTD01 (sample SAMN05326646, study PRJNA326480) | marine metagenome | isolation source: seawater | place: Pacific Ocean: South West | collected 2011
ATCAGATTTTGAATATGAATTTCAATTAGCAGGAATGAATAAAAAATTAGATAAAAATATTGAAACAATTTTTTTAATGTCAGAAATCGAAAATGAAATAATTTCCTCAAAATTTATTAAAGAAATAGCCTTTCTCAAAGGAAATTTAAAAAAATTTGTCACAAAATCTGTAATAAAAGCAATAAAAATAAAAATACGATGAAAAAACTTTTTTTTATCTTTTTTTTTTTATTTTTTTCTTTAAACTTACACAGTGAGGAAAATACAATGATACTTAAAACAAAACATGGTGAAGTTGAAATAAAATTATTTCCAGATGTTGCACCAAAACATGTTGAAAGATTTACAAACCTATCAAAGGAAAAAAAATATGATGGAGTTGTTTTTCATAGAGTTATAGATGGTTTTATGGCCCAGACTGGAGATGTTAAATACGGAAATTCTAAAAATTTTAATCCAGATCTAGTTGGAACGGGAGGTTCAGATTTACCAGATTTAAAAGCTGAATTTAGCAGCCTACCACACCTAAGAGGAACATTATCAATGGCTCGATCAGCAAATCCCAATAGTGCGAACAGTCAATTTTTTATTTGCTTTCAAGCAGCCCCACATTTGGATAGACAATATACTGTGTTCGGACAAGTAACAAAGGGAATGGAATTTATTGATAAAATTAAAAAAGGTAGTGACCCAAATGGTTCAGTTAATAATCCTGACCAAATAATTAGTATTATTGAAAAATAATCAAAAAATGAATTCAAAAAAACATTTTTTTGAATTAATTAAAACTGATAATCAAGCTAGATTAGGAAAAATTAAAACCTCAAGAGGTACAATAGATACCCCGGCCTTCATGCCGGTAGGTACACAAGGAACAGTTAAAAGTATCTTTGTTGATGATATTTTAAAAACTAATACACAAATAATTTTAGGTAACACCTATCATTTATTTTTGAGACCTGGTTTAGATATATTAAAAAATGTTGGAGGATTACATAATTTTATGAATTGGCACAAACCAATTTTAACCGACTCTGGTGGATTTCAAATAATGTCTCTCTCAAAATTTAGAAAAATTGACAAAAATGTTGGTGCAATATTTTCATCACACATAGATGGAAAAAAAATAATATTGAGTCCAGAAAAGAGTATTCAAATTCAAAAAGTTATTAATTCTGATATTCTTATGGTCTTAGATGAGTGTCCAAAATTAACAAATGATAAAAAAATAATAGCTAATGCTATTGATATTTCAACAAATTGGGCAAAAAGATGTAAAATTGAATTTAATAGTGCTAAAAACAAATTGTTATTTGGAATTGTTCAAGGAGGACTTTTTAATGACCTTAGAAATGAAAGTCTTGAAAAATTATTAGAAATAAATTTTGATGGTTTTGCCCTAGGAGGTTTAGCTGTTGGAGAAAAACAAGATGAAATGTTTGAAGTTTTAAATGGTATAACAAAAAAAATGCCAAATAACAAACCAAGATATTTAATGGGTGTGGGAACACCATCTGATATTTTAGGAGCTGTTAAATCCGGTATTGATATGTTTGATTGTGTAATACCGACAAGATCTGGAAGAACTGCTTTAGCTTTTACGTGGAACGGTAAAATTAATTTAAGAAATGCTAAGTATAAAAATGATAAATCTCCTCTTGATGAAAATACAAAATTAAGAGATTTAAATAAGTATTCTAAAAGTTATTTGAATCACCTTACAAATACTAATGAGATATTAGCCTCAATGTTAATATCTTTGCATAATGTAAATTTCTATCAGGAGTTTATGAAAGAAATACGTACTAAAATAAAAGAAGGGACATTTAGCGCATTTTATAAAAAATATATAGAGATGTATAATTAGTTAATAATTGAAATTTTTAAATAGTTGTATATGTATATAAAGAATTTCTCTTTTGGGCCCTTAGCTCAGCTGGTAGAGCACTTCCCTTTTAAGGAAGGTGTCGTTGGTTCGAATCCAACAGGGCTCACCATCATTTAAGTTGATGGTGGATATTCAACAATAATTTCATTAATCCAGTTCTTTAAATTTTGAATCCTATTTTTGCTAGATGGATGAGTACTTAAAAATTGAGGTGGTTCTTTTCCTTTGTTAGCTTCTGCCATTCTTTCCCATAATTTAATTGACTCGGTAATATTGAATCCCGAAAGAGATGCAAAAATTAGACCCAAATAGTCAGCTTCGGTTTCCTGTTTTCTTCCAAAAGGATTCATTATGCCAAGTTGAAATATATCCATTCCCGTTGATCTTCCAATTGTGTTTCTTGTTCTATTGATCGCTCCACCTAAAAAAATATCTGCAACTTGTGTACCTAAACCTACTGCCATAGCTTGACTCATCCTCTCAACAGAATGTTTTGCGACAGCATGTGCAATTTCATGACCCATTATAGTGGCAAGACCATCATCATTTTTTGCAACCTTAAGTATTCCAGTGTAAACAGCAATTTTTCCACCAGGCATACACCAAGCATTTTTAACTTTTTTGTTATCAACTAAAACATATTCCCATTCAAAGTTTTGTGTAGGATCGTTATCATTTTTTTTTATAAAAAAATTAGTTACAGCTTTTTCAATTTTACCGCCAATTTTGATTATCTTTTTTAATTCATCGCCTTTTGTTATTAATTTTGCCTTTTTTTTAAAATCATTATAAGCCCCAGCAGCCTGTTTATTTATGAACGACTCAGGATAAATAGTTAGCTGTTTTCTATCAGTTATTGGAACAGTTGAGCATGATGTAAACAGTCCACAACAACCACAACCAAATAATTCAAGAAATTTTCTTCTACTTATGGTATATGAGTTTTTCATTAATGTTATTATACATTAATATTAAAAAATTTTTTAAGTTTTATTATGAACAATATAACCAAAAAAAAGACCAAAAAATCAATTTTATCTCGTTTGCGTAATTACTTTATTACCGGTATTCTAGTTTTGATACCAATAGGCGTTACGTTATATTTAACTCTTTTTCTAATCAAAATTTCATCAAAAATTTTGCCAAAAGAAATTAATCCAAATTCTTATCTTCCGTATGATATTCCAGGTTTAGAAATTCTCATCTCTTTGTTATTAATTACATTCATAGGTTGGTTATCATTAACCTTTATTGGACAGCGACTAGTTCAGTTTTTTGAAAAAATTTTAAATAGAATTCCAATATTAAGAACAATATATTCATCGGCAGAACAATTAATAGAAAATTTTTCTCAAGATAAAAAAAATAAGAAAAGTGTTGTACTAGTTCAATATCCAAGACAAGGTATTTGGGCTGTAGGTTTTGCTACAAAAGAAAATTCAGGAAAAATAAAAAATGCAATTGGTCAAGATACTATAAATGTTTTTGTACCAACAACACCTAATCCAACCAGCGGTTTTTTATTAATGTTTCCAATAAAAGATGTAATTTTTGTAGATCTCACATTTGAAGAGGCATCTAAATTTGTTGTGTCTGCTGGTAGTATAAATCCATAATTTAATTAAATATTTTCAACTAGTAATTCAACTCTATCATATAACTTAATCAAATTATTATATTTAGAAATTTCATCCTTTTTAATTTTTTTAATTTCATTTTCAGCTAATAGAAAAAGATCTTTATGATGAATTGGATCTGCAAATCTAAAATTTTTTATACCACTTTGCTGATAGCCAAGTAAATCACCATGACCTCTTAAATTTAAATCCTCTTCAGCGATTTTAAACCCATCATTAGTTTCTCTTAAAATCTTTAGTCTTTTTTTTGCATTTTCACTTAAATTATCTTTGTACAAAAGAATACACATAGACTCTTTTTTACCTCTTCCGACCCTTCCTCTTAATTGATGTAGTTGTGATAAACCAAATTTATTGGAATTTTCAATCACAATTGTATTCGCATTAGGTATATCAATACCAACCTCAATAACAGTTGTGCTTACTAGAATATTTATTTTTTTATTTTTAAAATTATTTATACACAAATTTCTTTCATTTTCATTCATTGCACCGTGTATTAACCCAACATTCTTAGGAAAAAATTTTTCTAAAAAATCATATTTTTTAATTGCAGACGAATACTTTAAAAATTTTGAGTCATCAATTAACGGACAAACCCAAAAAATTTGATTATTTAAATTAATTTGTTTTTTCAAAATTGGAATTATATCTAGAACTTTGTTCTCTGGTTTAATATAAGTATTTATTTTTTTTCTACCAATAGGCTTTTCAGTTAATCTTGAAATATCCATATCTCCATAAATGGACATCATCATGGTTCTTGGTATTGGAGTTGCTGACATAAATAAAACATCACAATCATTTCCTCCTTTTTTAGCAAGTTTCAACCTTTGCTTAACACCAAATTTATGTTGTTCATCTATAATTACAAGACCAAGTTTCTTAAATTTAATATTTTTTTGAAATAATGCATGAGTACCAATTATAATATTAATATCACCGTTAGCGAGTTTCTGAGTTATTTCTTTTTTATTTTTAGTACTGCCTGTTAAAATTTCAATTTTTATATTCAAGGATTTAAATATTTGTTTTGCAAAATAATATTGTTGCTTTGATAATATTTCAGTAGGTGCCATATAAGCGACTTGATAATTATTATTTTCACATATTTTTGCAGCCAAAATAAAAGCTAATATAGTTTTACCTGAACCAACATCTCCTTGTATAATACGAAACATCTTAAATGGTGATTTAATGTCATTATCAAGTTCAATAAGAATTTTTTTTTGATTATTTGTTAATTTGTACGGTAAATTTTCTAATATTTTTCTTTCAATATTTTGTGAAAATTTCTTAGCTTCATTTTTTTTTATTTTAATAATTTTTCTTGTTTTTAGAAGGACTAATAGATTTGAAAATATTTCATCATAGGCTATCCTCCTTAAATCATCTGAAAATATATTAATTTTATTTTTAGGGTTATGAAGATTAAAAAAAGTAGTATTTATTTCTTTGAAGCGTTTTTTTTTTAAAAAATTATCACTATGCCATTCGTCAATTTCTTTTATTTTTCTAAGTGTATTACTTACAAGGTTTCGATAAACTTTTTCTGACAAACCTTCTGTTAAATGATATTTTGGAAAAATTTTAATTATATCCCCGCTATTTTCAATTGGTTTAATGTATGTAGGGTTAGTAATTTGATATGTGTTTTTGTAATATGAAACTTTTCCACTTATTATAACTTTTTTTTTTAAAGGTAAAATCTTTCTTATATAATATTCATTGCTATTAAAAAAAATTATATTTATTTTTTTTTCTCCTTCACTACAAAGAACTTTATTTGGCAGGTTTCTTATTCTTGGAAAATTATATTTTGTAACATTTACAACAATATTTTGAATTTTACCTATCTCAAGTTCTGTAAGATTTGATATTTTTGTTCTATCTGTAATCTCATAAGGTATATCAAACAAAAGGTCTTTAACCTTTTCAATATTTTTTTTTTTTAAATAGTTCTTAATTTTTTTTCCAACGCCTTTAATTGATGAAATATCGTCAAATAAAAAATTATTATTATTCATAAAATTGTAATATATATTCTTATAAAATATGATTGAAAAAGTTTCACTTAAAAAAAAAATAAAATATAGATCTGAATATAGAGGTATAAAAGAAATGGATTTACTTCTTGGAAAATTTGTAAAAAAATATGTTGATAATTTATCTTATCAAGAACTTTTAGACTTATACGAGATATTAGAATTAGATGATGATGAAATATTTAAGTGGTATTCAGATTTAAAACATAATAAAAAAATTAAAAAAAATAAGGTTAGTGAATTGTTAAAGAATTTTAAACTTTAAATGGCGGAGAGGGTGGGATTCGAACCCACGAATGAGTAAACCCATTGCTAGTTTTCAAGACTAGTGCTTTCAACCGCTCAGCCACCTCTCCAAAATAACCAATGATATTGTTTATATATCAAAGATTTTAAAAGTTTCGCAATCAATAATTTCCTAGAATGTAAAAAAATATTGGAATATAAGCTTTAAATGAAAAAAATAACAATTTTTTTTTCAATTTTATTTATTGTTACCACTTCGAGTCTTCATGCGAGTACAGATTTCAATATATGGTTAAATAATTTCAAAAAAAAAGCAATAAATTCTGGAGTCTCAAAGACAACTGTTGAGGATGTTATGAATAATGCAAAATTCCTACCAAAGGTAATTGAATACGATAGATTTCAACCTGAATTTTATGAAGATACAAATACATATATTAAAAAAAGAACAAATCAGAAAAAAGTAAAAAAAGGTTTATTGTTATACGAAAAAGAAAAAGAATTGATCAATTTAATTGAAAAAAAATTTTTAGTTGAAAAAGAACTTCTTTTAGCACTAATGGGTATAGAAACTAATTTTGGTAAATATCTCGGGAAAATGGATATTATTTCATCTTTAGCTACTTTAAGTTTTGATAAGAGAAGAAGTTCATTCTTTACGAATGAATTATTAATTTTATTAAAATTAATAGACAAAAAAGTTATAGATAAAGATATTCTTTATGGTTCATGGGCTGGGGCTTTTGGAAATTTTCAATTTATGCCTTCCACAATAAAATCTTATGCCATAGATTATAATAATAATTCAGATATTGAATTAAAAAATATTGAAGATTCATTTGCATCAGCAGCAAATTATATAAAAAGAATAGGATGGAAAAAAAACCAACCATGTTTTTTTGAGGTTGAGCTAAAAGATGAAATACCATCTAAATATTTGAATAGTTCTGCAAAGAAATTAGAAAATAAAAGAAAAGTTAAATTTTTTAAAAAATATCTTAAAAAAACAGATAAGCTTAACTTAAATGACAATATGATATCGGCAATAATAATACCAGATAAGGATATAATTCCAGGAGCAAAAAATCTTAAACCAGCCTATATAGTGTTTGAGAATTATGAGCAAATATTAAAATGGAATAGATCTTTAAGATTTGCTTTGGCTGTTTGCACACTAAAAAATAAATTTAAAAATGAAATATAAAATATTTATATTATTATTTTTCATAAACTCATGTGTTGCAAACCAATCTGTTTCTAATTTAAAGTTAAAGAAAGATGATTACTATAGCTCAAAAGGTTTTGCGCTAATTTATCAAGAAAAAAATTTTGAAGATAAATTAGTTTCAAAAAAACTCGATAGCGATAAATTACAGATAGCACATACAAATTTTGGGAGAAATAAAATATTAGTATTAACTAACCCTAATAATAACAAATCAATAGAATTACCTGTAACTAAAAGAGCCAAATACCCAGGTTTCTTTAATATACTTATAACAAAAAAAGTTTCTGAAGAATTAGAACTTGATGAACAATTTCCACTTATAGAAATTCATGTACGTACTAAAAACCGCTCTTTTGTAGCTAAAAAAACAGAGATGTACTCTGAGGAAAAAAATGTACATGATAAAGCACCAGTGACAAAAATTAAAATTGATAATATTTCAAAAAATAAAATAAATAACAAAAATAAAATACAGAAAAAGAAAAAATTTTACATAATAATTGGCGAATTTTATTCTAATAAATCTGCATTAAATTTAAAAGATATGCTTGCTGAAAAATACATTAAAAAAGATCTTCTAAAACTAAAAAAATTAGCTAAAACAAGATATGAACTTTCTGCAGGTCCCTATTTTACAATTAATACTTTAAAAAATGGTTACTTTGCGTTAAACAAGTATGGTTTTGATAAACTTGATATTAAACAAAATGATTAGAATATTTTTTTTAGTTCCAATATTTATTTTTACAATTTTAACAGCTAGTCTAGCTACACCAAAGCTAAATGTAAAAAGCGCAATCGTTATAGATTATAATTCAAATAAAGTTTTATATGAAATTGAACCCGATACCCATATTTATCCTGCCTCTATGACAAAAATAATGACATCAATAATCGCTTTCGACTTACTTAAACAAGGTAAAATTAATTTAGATGATGAAACTGTAATTTCTGAAAATGCTTGGAGATTATCCCAAAAAGGTTATTCATCTATGTTTATTATGATCAACGATACTGTGACTATAGAAGAACTACTAAGAGGAATTATTGTAGTTTCTGGTAATGATGCCTGTGTGGCATTAGCCGAAGCAATTGCTGGATCCGAAGAAAACTTTGCAGAGATAATGAATGAAAAAGCAAAAGAAATAGGATTAGAAAATACTAATTTTTCCAACTCATCAGGAATAAATGATCCACAAAATTATTCAACAGTTAGAGATATTGCGATCATGTCAAAATATCTTATCTCTGAATTTCCTGACTATTACGAATATTTCAAAGAGCTTGAATTTACATGGGAAAGAACAGGCGGAGAACCAATAACCCAGGGGAATAGAAATCCTTTATTGTACAAAAAAATTGGAGCAGACGGAATTAAAACTGGTTACTTAGACTCAGAAAAATATTCATTAGCTGCTTCAGTTGTTGGTGAAGAAAGAAGATTAATATCTGTTATTAGTGGGTTTCAAAGTAAAAAAGATCGATCAAACGAATCTTTAAAAATTATAAGTTGGGCATTAAGAAATACAAATACTTACCAGATTGCAATGAAAGAAGAACCCACATTTTCTTTTGATGTTTGGTTGGGTAAAGAAAATAAAGTTAATGGATATTTGAAAGATGATTTGTTTGTAACGGTAAATAAGAATAAGTTAAAAGATTTTAAAGTATTGTTAAATTATAACGGACCAATTAAAGCCCCCATCAAAAAAGATCAAGAAATAGGAAGCATTTCAATTGAAAATGGAGAGGAAAAAATTTCAATACCAGTTTTTTCCAGCAAAAAAGTAAAAAAGGTAAATTTTATCAAAAGTCTATTTCTTTCATTCAATTATATGATTTGGGGAGATGCTTAAAAAAAAACCTTTTTTTATTGTATTTGAAGGTATTGAGGGATCTGGAAAATCTTTTCTTAGCAAAAAAATATTTAAAATTTTAAAATCTAAAGGTTACGGAGTTACGATCACTAGGGAACCAGGAGGAACTAGTAGGGCAGAAAAGATAAGAAAAATAATACTGTCTGATTATTTTAATAGTAAAATAAAAGAAAAATTTCATAAATATACTGATACACTGCTATACTTAGCAGCAAGAAATGAGCATATTCAAAATGTAATAAAACCATCTCTTAAGAAAAATAAAATAGTAATTTGCGATAGATTTACCGACTCTACAATTGCCTATCAAGTTTACGGAAAAAAAGTTGATAAAAAGTTTATAGACAATATTCATTTAAAAATATTGAACGGCATAAAACCAGATATAACATTTGTTCTAAAAGTAAATATTAAAAACTCTAAGAGAAGATTGAAAAAAAGGAAAATTAAAAATAGGTATGATAAGTTTTCTAAATCTTTTTATATTAATGCCCAAAAAGCTTTTATACGCTTAGCAAAAAAAGATAAGAAATATCATTATATAATAAACAATTCAAATGATGATAAAAGAGTCGTAAATAATTTATTAAGTATAATTATGAAAAAAATTAATGCCAAAAAGTGAAGTTGATAAATTTAAACCAATCAAGTCTTTAACTTTATTTGAAATGTCGGAATATTTTACTAATATTGTTTCAATATACCGCAAAAATAACTTACCGAAAGTTATACTTTTATCTGGTGAAAAAGGATCTGGAAAATTTACTCTTGCTTTTCACTTAATTAACTTCTTCTTTTCAGATAGTAACAAAAATCTTTATGATTTTGATAGAAAAACAATTCATAGTGAAAATGTATTTTACAAAAAAATTTTATTAAATATAAATGAAAATTTTAATTATCTAGGTAAGATTGAAAATAAAACCACAAATATTGAAGATGTAAGAAATTTAAAAAAAATTTTTTTTACTACTCCCTTAAATAATAAGCCCAGGTTCACAATTTTAGATGATTGTGATCAATTAAATAAAAATTCAGCAAATGCTTTATTAAAATTAATTGAAGAGCCATCTAATTTAAATTATTTTATATTGATAAATAATAAAAGAGGTAAATTAATCGATACACTTAAATCAAGATCCTTGGAATTTAAAATTTTTTTGAAAAATAACGAAAAAAAATTAATTTTAGAAAATCTTTCTAATCAATATGATATAAATTTAGACGATTTATTACCCTATGCCAATAATTTTAGCCCAGGTATTATTATAAAATCAATTGATTGTTTAAATCAATTAGAAATAAAAATCAAAGATAGTTTGTATGATTCGTCAAATATTTTATTAGATATGTTTAAAAAAACTAAAAATGATTTTTATCTCGAAACAATTAAATTTTTAACTGATGTTCATTTTAATTACTTTATTTTAAATAAAAAATTTAACATAATTGACATAAATAATTTACGTTTTAATTTTATAAAACGTTTAATTGAATTTGAAAAATTCAGTTTATCCAAAAATCTAGTTTTAGAATCTTTTAAAAAATTACCAAAATATGTCTAATAAGAAATTTTATATAACAACTCCAATTTATTATCCTTCTGGTAAGCCACATATGGGCCATGCTTATTCGAGTATTATAGCTGATGTTATAGCAAGATTTAAAAAAACAGAGGGTTACGAGGTGTATTTTTTAACAGGTACAGATGAACATGGATTAAAAATTCAAAGAGAGGCTAAAAAAAACAATAAAAACCCCAAAAATTTTTGCGATGATTTATCTTTAACATTTAAAAAATTAACTAAAATTTTGAACTTATCAAACAATGACTTTATAAGAACTACAGAAGATCGACATCATAAGTCCGTTAGAGAAATTTGGGAAAGATTAGAAAAATCTGGCGATATTTATCTAGATAAATATAGCGGATGGTATTCAGTATCAGATGAAGCTTATTATGATGATGAAGAAATAGTCGATGAGAATGGTATAAAAAAATCAAAATTATCTGGTTCTAAAGTTGAATGGGTAGAAGAAGAGTCTTATTTTTTTAAACTGTCTGATTGGCAGGATAAATTACTTAAATTTTATTCAGATAACCCTAATTTTATACTCCCTAAATCAAGAAAAAATGAGGTTATAAATTTTGTTAAAAAGGGTTTAAAAGACTTATCTGTAAGCAGAACATCTTTTTCATGGGGCATTAAGGTACCAAAAAATAATAAACATATAATATATGTATGGTTAGATGCTTTAACAAATTATTTAAGCGCATTAAACTTTCCTAACTCTAAAAATGACTTATATAAAAAATTCTGGCCAGCTGATTTGCATATTATAGGAAAAGATATTCTACGATTTCATGCAGTATACTGGCCAGCGTTTTTGTTAGCAGCAAAAATAAAGCCTCCTAAAAGAGTTTACGGGCATGGCTGGATCTTGTCAGATGAAAAAAAAATGTCTAAATCTTTAGGAAACATACTTGA
>MDTD01161243.1_pt1 | contig 11410 bp, 9 predicted proteins | sample 811221 | NCBI WGS metagenome assembly MDTD01 (sample SAMN05326646, study PRJNA326480) | marine metagenome | isolation source: seawater | place: Pacific Ocean: South West | collected 2011
AACGTCCTACTCTCCCATATCTTAAGACAAAGTACCATCGGCGCTGAAGGACTTTACTTCCGAGTTCGGAATGGGATCGGGTGTGGCCCCTTCGCAATAATCACCAGGCGCATTCTTATATTATTTTTGATTTAGTATGTAAATAGCTTAATTTTAGTATTTTTATTGAATTATGGTGAGGGTAAGTTTTAAGTAATTAATATTTCTTATAAATACTTAAACTTACATAAATTAAAAATTACTATATAGTTAAGGTTAATTTTCAACATGACTGAAATTTTCTTAAAATCTTTAAAAATACTATTCTTAGAGGAAATTTTTGTATTTTTACCCTTAATTTTTTTGTTTTATTACTCCTTTTTTTCAATATTTAAAAAGAGAAAAAAAAATTTATTTATTAATATTTTAATTTTTTTACTCCCTTATATATACATTTTTTATAATTATTCTTATCTCCCAAACTTTTTTGCATCAATAGGTCAAGAGTCACTTATGGAGCTAAATGCTGATTTTGCAGAAAGCATTTTTTACATAAAAACTTTTTTCTCTTTTTTATTTGATCTAGAAATACTTCAAAGAAAAAGATTTTGGCTTATTTTTTTATCTTCTTTTTTATCAGCAGTTTTTTTATATATATTTTCAAATTTTATTGCCAAAATTAAGCGAGTAAATTTAATTGATTTAAACAAGTATTTTAACATTGTTTTTTTTATCTCATTTTTAACAGCATTAGTTGTAGTTATAAATGTTATAGAAGAAAATTATAAAATAGGAGAAAATTTAAATATTCGCGAAACTGAATTTAGGAAAAATAACAAAAATTTCAATTCTTTAAGAAAGTCAAAAGAGAGTTTGAAAGTAATCGCATACATAGGTGAGTCAACATCAGCTTTGAATTTAAGTATGTACGGATATCCATTTTCAACAAGTCCTTGGTTAGATAGTCAATTAGACAACGAAAAAATAATTAAATTTGATAAAGTTTTCTCTACACATACACACTCCACTCCGTCATTAATTGATGCATTAAGTTTATGTATTTCAGAAGATAAACAAAAATGTCTTGGTGTTAACAACCTTAAAAACAATTTATCAATTATTGAATTAATGTCTAAAGCAGGAGTAGAAACAAATTTATATAGCACTCAAGGAAATCTAGGAGGTCATAATTTTGCTAGTAAATTGTTGTTGAATGCTGATAATAAATTTTTTACATCCGACATTGAGGCAAATTCTAAAAACTTAAACAATCTATTAGGAAATAGATATAAACCAGTGATCAAGGATAAAGATTTCTTTTCCAAACATTTTTGTAACAATAAAGATATATTTAATAAAGATATGCCCTCTCTTTCAGTTTTGCACTCCTATGCTGGGCATGGCTTATATGGTGGTTACCTTGGCTATATCCCAAAGAGGGAATTAATCAAATATCCAGATTATGTTAATAAGCAAAATTTTTTGGGAAAAGATCACGAAAATTTAAAATTAATAAATGAATACGATACAGTTATAAATTATATTGATGAAACGCTGGAAAAAGTTGTTTTTTGTAGTCTAAATGAGTCACAACAAAATAATCAGCCCGCTGTATTTGTTTATTTTTCTGACCATGGAGAATCTCCTGCAACGGCTCGAGGACATGACTCCTCAAGACTAACTTATGAAATGTTACATGTCCCACTTATAATCCTATTTAATGAAAAAGCATTTAATATTTATAATGATAAATTTAACTATCTAAAAAAACTAAGTAATTCAAACCTTACATTAAAATCTATAAGTGATATTTTGATATATTTGTTTGATGTTGAGGTGATAGCATCAGAAAATAGTAAATTAATTTATTCTTATAAAAATTTCAAAAGTCTTTTGTTAGATTTTATAATGGTTCAGAAGGACCTGATGGGAAATGAAGAAAAATTACAAACCTTTTTTAACTATGATGAAGATTTATCTGAGAGTGGTTTTAAAGAAAGTCAATTTGTAAAAAATGATACGAGCATTAATTTATGGCAATTAAATAATTATCTTGAGACTAAAAAACTTACAAATAGGAAAAATATTGAAAATATGGTCTGTAAACATAGAGCCAATTCATTCATTACTCAATATGCAGCTTCTTTATCTAATGGCTGTTTTGAAACAGATGTGTTTTTTGTCGATAACAAAGTTATTTCAACACATGAGTTAAAAGACAGTACGGACTTATTATTTTCAAATTTTTTAGATTCTTCTTACCAAAAAACAACTGTATGGTTAGACTCAAAAAATTTATCTAAACCTCAAAATTGTAAACTTGCAAATAAATGGCTATCTAAAAACTCTCCAAAATTCAAAAGTATATTGATTGAGTTACCGACCAACTCGTCTCAAAATCAAAAAAACCAAAAATGGCTAGAATGTATTAAAAATATCAAAAGCTTAGAAAATGTTCAAGTAGGCTATTATATGCCAACAAATATTTTGAAAAAATGTTCAGATTTTAAAAAAGAAAAGAATAATATTGATTGTAATAAAAATTTGTTAAAGATAAAAAATTTTTTAGACATTGTAAAAATTCAATCGATTACTTTTGATTTTGTTGGTTATAAAGCAATAAAAAGATCTAAGATTTTTGATGAATTTAAATGGCATATTTGGAATATTAATAATTTGAAATCATTTGATGAGATTATTAAAAATAAAAATATTGGAATTGTGTTACTGAAAAATGACAAGTTTTCTAATAATCTAAATTAAAATATCTTATTGGTGGGCATGATAAGAATTGAACTTATGACCTCTTCGATGTCAACGAAGCGTTCTACCACTGAACTACATGCCCTGATATAGATTAGTTATTATTTATATAGGTAATAACAAATTTTTTGTATAAAAAATTTTCTCCCCAACATAAAAATTATCTTTAAAGATTTTAAGGGGTTAAATAAAAAAAGCTTTAAATTTTCAAAAAATAAAGAAATTTTAAAGTTATTTTTTTCTTTTACTTCAAAAATTTTCTTCTTTAAGGAGCCGATGATGTTTATATTTTTCCATAATGCCTCTTTATTAGGAAAGAATTTTTGTTTTTCAAAAACATGAAATTTTGAAACTTCTATAATTGAGTTCTCATGTTTATCTCTTGCAGCTGAAGCGCTTTTACTATGAATTAAATGATAACCTAACGGTTCTTTGAGAAAAAAGAACTTGCCTTTATTTAAAGCTATATTTAAAAAAAACTCATAGTCTTCAGAAGTTACAAATTTTTTTTCTTCATTAAACAAAATTTTTTCTTTTGTTAGAAATTCCTTTCTTACAACTGATGCTGACGTAGATAGACAGTTTCCATAGACTAACATTTTTTCGTAAAATTTAGTATTCGAGTAAAATCCATAATTCCAAATCTTTTTTAAATTAGAATCCTCATTAATAATCCATTCACTGTTGCAAAAGACATCAAAAGTTTTATTTTTTATTTCTGCATGAACTTTTTCTAATTTATTATTAGTCCACAAATCATCCGTATCTAAAAAAGCTAACCATTTACCTCTTGAAACTTTGATGCCGAGATTTCTTGATTTTGCAATAATTCCTTCATTTTGAATTTTTTTGTATATTTTTCTTAATTCAAACGACTCACATATACTTTGAGTTTTATCATTTGAATGATTATCAATAATGATTGTCTCAAAGTCGTTAAAAGTTTGATTTCTTAAACAATTTAATGCTTGTTTGAGGAAATTGTCTTGATTGAATGTTGGTATAATTACAGAAAAAAAAGGTGACATAAGCTTAAAATTTAATTTGTTGATTTCCTTAAGTAAATTATCTTATCTATATTTAAAAATTTTGGGTGTAAATGTCTTAGCTCTGATTAAATTTTTAGGTTTATTGAATAAAGTTTTTCCTAAAAATTTTACTTTATTTTTTAAAATTCTACTTTTACTGTCAAATTTTATATTTTCTAAATTTATTGTAAAAAAACCATCAGCGGCAAATATCTTTAAGATCTTTTTATTATGGTAGAAGATTTTACCTACTAAGTTAGGATGATTTTTTTTTTTAGTCCTTGCGAAATTTATCTTAAAAATTCTAAGTTTAATTAATTTATTTTTATATTTAATAAAACAAAAAGCACCTGAATAAGGAATCGAACAGCTTTGAATAAATTTCTTAACATCTTCACCTTTCAAATTCCAATCAATTGCTCCCATAATGTCTGTATAAAATCTTGAAGTGTATGTAGAATTTTTATTGTTTTGTTTTCTTAAAGAAAATTTTTTTTCTTTAACTATATTTTTAATAAATTTTTTCAAAATTTTTAAATAAATTCCATTAGTTTTTTTTATCATATCTAATGGTAAACTTTTTGAACTTACTGGTAATTTTTTACTTTGTAAAACAATATCCCCGTCATCGATTTTATCGTTTATCAAATGTAAGGTACCTGCACAAAAAAAATTTGAATTAAGTATTCTATAAGTTATTACTCCGCTTCCACGTTCTTTGGGCAAAATTGAAGGATGTAAATTAAAAATTTTTCTTTTAAACTTTTTTAATATCCCTTCCTTAAAAATAAATCTACTTGAACAGCTGAAAATATGAGTAATTTTATTTTTTTCTAATATCTTTTTTACAACTTTTAAATCAAAGTTTTTCACGTAATAAGTTAAAAATTCTCTTTCAATTTTTTCAATTGGAATATGTAAATTATTAAATCTTGAAAGTTCTAAAAGGTCTCTTTTATGTAATTTTTTTTGATGTGTAATTACAATTGGCTTGCTCAAACCATTTATTTTAAAAAGATTTGCTAATTTATATAATATTAACCCGTGACCAACTAATGCAAACTTGCTATTTTTTTTTACAATCACAAATTTTTTTAAATTTAGTTTTTAATAAAATAACTTTTGATTTTATTTATCTTAACAACTTCCTTGTCTGAATGTGGAATGTTTATTAAATTAGTTATTATTGACTCTTTTGATTTTCCCTCAATTGAAAACCAAATTTTTGGAGGACAAATTATCACTTTATTAGATTTATCGTTTAAAATTATTTTTTTTTCTTTATTTAAATAATCAATAAAGTGGAATTTTACTTTACCGTAAACACAGAAGAAAATGCAAAAATTTTTTTTATGAAGTATCCATCCCTTTTTTTTATTATTCTTTACTTTATTGAAATATATCTCTCCAAAATTTTTAAAAAAAATATCACGCTTTGAAACATATTTAATTACTGAACCTTTTGAATTGCTGAAAACTTTTCTATTAGAAATTTTGATTTTATTTACTGTCATGCATGTAATTATTTATTTGGTTCACGGTAACATTTAGAGGTTTTTTTTTGTTTATAAAAACTTCCAAATACCATTCAACAGTTATTTGTACACTCTTCTTAATATTATAAGTTGGCTTCCATTTTAGAACTTTTTTTGATTTTTCTATATTTAATTGTAAATTTTCTTGCTCATAAAATTTACGTTTTTTATTTATTTTTAAGTTACCTGATCCCCAAAACCTAATTATGTACTCTACAATTTTTTTTACACTTGTAATTGAGTTTTTTTCAGTTCCAAAATTCCAAGCTCCAGAATATTTTTTTGGATTTTTGAATTGTTTCATTGCTAAAATTAAATATCCTTTGAGCGGCTCTAAAACTAGCTGCCACGGCCTATTAAAACTAGGATTTCTGAGAAAGATAGGTTTGCCTTGTACCAAACATCTTATAGAATCAGGTATTAGCCTCTTAGGCGACCAATCCCCTCCACCTATTACATTTCCTGCTCTACCAGTTGATATTCCTCTAACGCTCTTATTTTTAAAAAAACTTTCTTTATAAGCTTTGGCTATAATTTCAGCTGATGCTTTTGATGCGCTATACGGATCCACTCCTCCAAGCCTATCATTCTCTCTAAATCCCCTTGTAGAAAAATTATTTTCATAGCATTTATCAGAGGTTACGAGTATGACTGACTTAATAAAATTATTTAATCTAGTAACCTCAAGAACATTAAGAGTTCCTCTTGAATTTATATCAAATGTTTCAAGTGGTTTCTTATAAGACTCATAAATTAAAGGTTGCGCTGCTAAATGAAAAATTATTGAAGGCTTCGTTTTTTTAACTAATTTCTGTAATTTTGAAAAATTTCTTATATCAAAAAGGTTAAGTTTGATTTTTCTATTTAAATTTAATTTGTAAAATAAATTCTTATTTGGATTAGGATTATAACCTACACCTACAACATTTGCTCCAAGCTCCAATAACCAACTGCATAACCAGGTGCCTTTGAAACCGGTTACACCAGTTATAAGTACACTTTTATTTTTATAAAATTTTTTAAGTATCTTTTTCATTTAATATTATTTTTCATCCATGGCAGTTTTTTTTCTTTTTTAATAAGTTTTTCTAAACTTTGCTTGTCTCTCATAGTGTCCATGCACTGCCAAAAGCCTTTATGTTTATACGCAACTAAATTATTTTTTTTACACAGTCTTTTCATAGGTTGCCTTTCGAGCATTTCCCCTCTTTTTAAATATTTAAAAATTTTTGAATGAAAAATAATAAAGCCACCATTTATCCATCCAGAACTTACTTGTTGTTTTTCTTTAAAATTTTTAACAAAATTATTTTTCTTAAAGAAAATTTCACCAAATCTTGCTGGTGGCCTCACTGCAGTTAAAGTAGCAACTCTTTTATTTTTAATATGAAATTTAAGTAATTTTTTTAAATCAACATTACTTAAACCATCTCCGTATGTGACCATAAAATTTTCATCCTTTTTGAATAGTTTTTTAATTTTTAATATCCTTTCACCAGTTAAAGTTTTTAAACCTGTGTTAACAAATTGTATTTGATTTGAGTATTTTTTGTTTTTAAAATATTTTTTTATTTGATCACCTTTATATCCAAGGAGAATAATTATTTCTTCTATTTTATATTTAAAACAAATATTAATTATATGCTCTAATATTGGAATTTTCCCAATTTTAACCATAGGTTTTGGTTTTTTGCTAGTTTCGCTAGCTAACCTTGTTCCTAGTCCTCCACATAAAATAACTGCCTTCATATTATATTTTTTTATACTATAGCTAAATTAATTTAACTAATTGTTTTTAAGACTTTTTCCACATCACTAAGTAAGCCAGGATCTACTTTATTTAAAAAAAATTTATTTGGAAATTTTTTGCTTAATTTTTTCCAATGCAAATCTTTTTTAAATTTATCTAAAAAATATTTAATTGGATTATTTTTGATTTTCTCGTTTTTTAATAATTTTTTAATTTTTTTCCAAATTTTAGATATTTCTTTCAAATCCTTTTTTGGTAATTTTTTTTTTTTAAGATTTGGTAGAAAAATTACAGAAAGAAAAAAATAAACTAGATCAAACCCCCACGCATCTTTTTTTTTATTAAAGTTTTCCCAATCTATTAAATAGATTTGATTTTTATCAAAAATCAGATTGTCTAATGTTAAATCTCCATGGGAAGGGGTATTTTTTTTTCTAGGCCAAACCTTATAGTAATAATCAATTAATTTAATGATATATTTTTTATTTTTTAAAAAATTATCTAAATAAGATATTTTTTTTCCTTGTATCAAATTTACATTTAATACGTTACATAAGGTATATTTTTTAAATGAAATAAATATTTTATCATTTTGAAATCGATTTAAATACCATTTAAAACCTTCGTATTCATTTTGTAGTAAACTGTTAGAAAAACTAAAAAAAGAGATTTTGATAAAATTTTTTGTATCTAAACGTTGGATTACTAATATTCTATTTTTATGAGAAAAAAATCTAATTATTTTTATCCTTAAAAAAGATAAAATAAAATTTATCAAAATTTTCAACACTGAAATGATTTACTGGATTGTATTATAGATACTTTGAGCGCAAGAAAGATTTGCTATTTGATAATTATTTTTATAAATGTTTTTTATATCTTTTGCAGAAATTTCTTTAAGTGTTTTTCTAAGTATACCTCCAGCAATATATTTCTTACACATATTATTTGAAGGTTGTTTATAAAATAGTTTTTTCATGAATTTTTTACTTAATTTATAATTCTTTAGAAGATGATGAGTTATTGAAAGTTCAAAATGTAGACCATGATTATACTTTACTAAACTTTCTAGATCATTCGCTAGTCTTAAAAGTCTATCTTTCTTACCTTTAATTTTTTTTAAATTATTTTTCAAACCTAAAGATTTATAAATATAAAATAGGTTTGTGGGTTGAAATTTAACGTTAAGCGCTATTCTTGGCAATTCAGCAAATTTTCCACTTCTATGACAAGTCATTGAGTCCATCAAGAGCATTTTTCCAGGTTTGAGTGCAGAAGGAATAATCCATTTTTTTTTATTGTTAACTGATTTTGCAATTTCATTTTCATAACCGCTATAATTATAAGTCTTCTCTAAAAATTGTTTAGAATTAAATTTTGCAACTTCTAGCATCGAAGATTTTTTAGTTTTTTTACTCAATTGAATAAAAAATATTATAATTGAAGAACTTCTAAAACCATTATTAGAAAGATCTTGATGAGGTCGTGTCGGAAAACAACTGTTTGGTAAATTTAAGGATTCTCTCCAGACGCCAGATTTATCAAAAGATAATACTCTTTTAGAGTTAGATGCTTTTTTCTTCCATATATACTTTGCTTGAACTCCAATTCTGAGATTAAGTTTTTTTTCACTATATTGTTGATTTATTATTTTCATAATATCCTTTTTAAAGATATTAAATACCTCTGATTGATATCGACCTCTAATGTCGTTATTGATTTTTTCAATATCATTTAAAGTTAATTTTTTAAGATCTTTTAAAGAGTTAAAATTTATTTTTTTACATATTATTTTGTTAATAATTTTATAAATTTTTTTCAAAAGTACAGGTGATGATAAATTGACCTCAGTGATTCTATAGGGGGATTTGGCAATTTTTTTTATATAACTCATATTTTTTTAAACTCCATTAAAGGGTTATTTACAACATTACAATATTGATGGCAAAAAGTTTTTCTAACAGTTTGTGTTAGATTTTTATTCCACCATTTGTCAAAATTAAATTCAATTTTTTCAAGAAATTTAATCAGAGACAAATGTGAAGGATGAAGGATTTTAGCCTTTCTTAATAAATTATAATAGTGCTTTGAGGATTTTCTATTGTTATTTTTGTAAATATCATCAGAAAATATTAAGAAGGATGGTTTATTCAAAGACATCGTCTCTAAAAAACTAGTAGAGTCGTAAGTATGAATAATTGCACCAAAATTTTTGATGGTGTCTATGAGGCTTTTGTTTGTATTTTCTATTTTTAATTCTTTGAATTCTTTACGTAATTCTGTGCTTAAATTACAAAATAGTTTTTTCTCTGATGGAAATGGTCTTAAAGATATTAAATCTTTATGAGAGATTAAAAAAGTTTTTATAAATTTTTTTATCATAGAATAATATAAAAATGATTTTTTTGTTGTTAAATTTCCTGTTGTATTTTCAATCCTATAAGTTTGAGGTGCTGCTGTTACAATTAATAATTTTTTAGAATTTGAATTTAAATTTTTCTTAATATTAGAAAGTCGAGTTGAATTAAATCTTTTAACTTTTTTTGATTTGCTTTTCCAACCCCATGTGAAAAAAAAATCACAAAGTTTCAGTTCTAAATTTTCAGCATATGAATATTTAGTAACACCGTAATTACATCCATGTTGGAAGTTAAATAATTTACTTCCATTGGATAAAGATTTTGATAACCAAAATTTGAATATATCATCGTGCCATAAACCAACACCTGTATAAATATTTCTTTTTTTTGTTGATGGTAAAAAAAGATTATTTGAAGAATTTTTTAAAAAATCTATTTTTTCCAAATAGTAAAAGGGCAAAAGTTCAAAAAATAATTCTCTCAAAAGTTTTTCAAAAAGATTTAATTTAAAATTTGATTTAATTTTTTGAGACCTGATTTTAGAAATAAAGTCAACATTTGGAATTTGATAGTTGAAATCATAAATAATTGGAATATTTTTCTTCAAAATATTTAAATCAAAGATAAATTTTCTATTATTGAAATATGTTCGATAGAATATATTTTTTGTGTATTTATCAAAAAAAGAAAAAATAAACTTCAAGATTTTACATATAAATATTTTAAAAAAATTAATTTTCTTCAAATTTCTATTTTCATTTTGATAGACTTTAGAATTTATTGGAGTTTTAAATACTTTTATTTTATCCTTATGAAAACATCTTAGAAAAATTTTTGAAAAAAGTAATAAATTCCACTCATCTGTTTGAGACTTAGATTTAAATTCATTATGATCTTGGGTTAAAAGACCAAATTTATGGTCAGAGCTAAGTATCACTTTATTGATTTTAAACTTTTTTAACGCATGCTCTGTTGCTTTAAATCTATCATAAGCAATCGCAACAAATCTATGAGTCCATGGACCTAAAAATACTTCCCAAGATCTTTTATTCCAATTAAATTTGTATAAATTTTCAAATTTCTTGGTGACATCGATTAATAATTTTTCATAGTAATAATCGCAAATTTTTGCGTCTTTAGTAACATTAATTTTATCCTCTCTATCAGAAACTTTATATTTGAAATTTTTATGTTTAGTTTCATTTATTTGTTTTAAACACCACTCTCCTACTAATATATTTCTATTGTTTTTAAACCAAGTTTTGCTTAAACTTGTAAATACTAGTGCAGATTCTTTTTTACTCATTTGCTAATGTGAGACCAAGAAAATAACTGGTCCTCAAAAATTCTTTTTTTTAGTTTTTTTCCGATTATCTTATTAAAATGATATGGGCTGATACCTGTTCCTGGTCTTTTACAAATTATATCACTTTTTTTTAATTTATATCCTTTTTCTAAATTTCTTGAAGCAACTAAACTTCTCCTAGCGTGTTTTCTAGAAACTAATTCATCTTTAATAAAATTTTTTGATTTTGAGGTTCCCAAAATTTTTTTTATATAATGAAGTTTTTTGTTAAAGATTTTTAAATCACTAACATCCATTGAATGATAATGATCGTTTCCTTTTAGTTTTTTGTTGCTGGTAAAATGTTTCTCTATTATTTTTGCCCCCATTAAATATGCAGACGTTAGAATATTCATATTTTTATCAGGAAGAGTATGATCAGAATAACCAATAGTTGTTTTAGGAAATTCTTTTTTTAAATGTCGTATCATCAATAAGTTAGCATTATGATTTTCGGTAGGATAGTTGAGTATACAATGCATAATACAAATTTCTGCATTACTCTTTTGTTTAATAGTTTTAATCGCTTTATGAATTTCGCTTATGTCTGAGGCACCTGTTGAAATAATAATTGGTTTTTTTTTGGAGGCTACATGACTTATCAATGGTAAGTTTGTAATGTCTGCAGAAGCAATTTTAAAAAAATTAAC
>MDTD01008976.1_pt1 | contig 11409 bp, 10 predicted proteins | sample 811221 | NCBI WGS metagenome assembly MDTD01 (sample SAMN05326646, study PRJNA326480) | marine metagenome | isolation source: seawater | place: Pacific Ocean: South West | collected 2011
ATTTCCTAAAGACGCCCATCCTATGGGCATTCTGAGCGCGTCGATGGCTGCGCTTTCAACCTTCTATCAAGACGGCGACGTGAACGATCCGAAAGCCGTGGAATTGGATGTGATCCGCCTTTTGGCGAAGATGCCCACAGTCGCCGGCTTTGCCTACAAGCGGAGTCAGGGCCAGCCCTTTATCTACCCTGACAACAAGCTGCGCTACACGGCGAACTTCATGCGGATGATGTTCTCTTTCCCCACGGAGGACTGGATCCATGATGAGGACATTTGTGACGCGCTGGACGCACTGCTGATTCTGCATGCTGACCACGAACAAAACTGCTCCACCTCCACCGTCCGACTCGTCGGCAGTGGTCATGCTCCTCTCTATGCGTGCATCTCTGCCGGGGTCGCTGCACTGTGGGGAAGTCGCCATGGAGGTGCGAATCAGCGAGTGCTGAACCAGCTGGATCAGATCCACTCTGAGGGTGGCAATGTCGAGAAGATGGTGCAGAAGGCAAAGGATAAAAATGACCCATTCCGGCTCATGGGATTCGGTCACCGTGTGTACAAAAACTTCGATCCTCGGGCGAACATCCTTCGCAAAAAGGCGAATGTTGTTTTGGAGAAGCTTGGAATCGATGACCCCTTGCTCGATATCGCTGTACGGCTTGAGGAAACAGCGTTGAAAGATGACTACTTTATCGAGCGTAAACTGTTCCCCAATGTCGACTTCTACTCGGGGATTATCTACCGGGCGCTGGGCATTCCCACGGACATGATGACCGTGATGTTTGCCATGGGTCGTCTGTCTGGCTGGATTGCCCATTGGCTTGAAATGCACGATCAAAATCAGCCCATCGGCAGGCCTCGACAGATCTACACCGGCCCCAACCTGCGACAATTCGTCCCCATCGAACGGCGTTAGGAAACTACATCATGTCATTGCTCGTCGTCGGATCCGTGGCCTTGGACTCGGTGGAAACTCCCTCGGGTAAACGGGACGAAATACTTGGTGGTTCCGCTGTCTACTTCTCGACCGCTGCGTCCTTCACAGGTGAAAACCTGCGTCTTGTCGCCGTAATTGGTGAGGACTTTCCGAAGGCACATGTTGCTGAACTGGAAGGACGGGGAATTTGCTGCGAAGGGCTTCAGCGGGTTCCAGGACGAACCTTTCGATGGGCCGGTCGTTACGATGACCTCAATGAAGCGGTTACGCTGGATACCCAACTCAACGTTTTCGAGCACTTCAAACCGGAGTTCCCCCCCGGTTATGCCCAGAGCCGTGACATCCTCTTAGCCAACATCGACCCCGTCCTTCAGGGTCAAGTCCTCGACCAAATCGAAGAACCACGCTTTGTTGCGATGGACACCATGAACTTCTGGATTGAAGACATCATTCCGGGGAAACGCCAGGCTCTTTTGGATGTTGTTTCCCGAGTCGATATGCTCTTCGTAAATGACACAGAAGCCAAGTTACTGTCGGGCGAAGAGACCGTTCTTGCGTCGGCGAGAAAACTTATCGCAATGGGACCCTCGGCGGTGGTCATTAAGCGGGGGGAGTACGGCGCCCTGCTGTTCACCTCCGAGGGACCGTTCTTCTGTCCGGCCTATCCGGTGGAGACCGTCGTCGATCCGACGGGTGCTGGCGACAGCTTTGCAGGGGGATTCATGGGTCACCTGTCCACCTGTGAAGAAATCAACGAGGACGCCCTGCGCACCGCAGCAGTTGTGGGAAGCGCCACGGCAAGTTTCGTCGTCGAGGGCTTCAGTATTGAGCGGATGCGCACCATTGATGCCTCCCATATCCAGGCACGAGTCGCCGACTTTAGACGCATGGCTCGCATACCGGACGCTTAATGCCGGCGGGCGTAACCACCCCATACCGGGTCATCTACGGCGACACGGACCAGATGGGGGTCGTCTATTACGCCAACTACCTCCGCCTCTTCGAAATCGGTCGTAACGAATGGATTCGTGGCAGTGGTTCTGCGTACACTCGCTTCGAAGATGCCGGACTTTTCCTCCCCGTCGCCGAGGCTGCAATTCGTTATCAGCGTTCTGCAAGATATGATGACCTGCTCGGGATCCACTGCTGGCTCGCAAATCTAAAAGGAGCCTCACTACGTTTCGAGTACGAGATCCGCCGTGACGCCGAAACGCTCGCTACGGGGATGACTCGGCACGCCCTGGTCGATGCAGATGGACGTCCACAGCGCTGGCCTCCGCCATTGAAATTCCTCGTCAAAGAATGGCAAGCCCAGCTTGAGGATCAAGCCGATGGATAGAAACCTAGCGCTGGAAATGGTGCGAGTCACCGAGCGGGCGGCGTTGGCGGCAGCCCGATGGAACGGGAAAGGCAACAAAGTCGCTGCGGACCAAGCAGCGGTCGATGCGATGCGCTCGGCCTTCGACAGCTTGGCGATTCGAGGACGGGTGGTCATCGGTGAAGGAGAGCGCGACGAGGCGCCCATGCTGTACATTGGTGAAGAGGTCGGTCGCTGGGGTGATGAGGACCCCGAAGTCGACATCGCCCTCGATCCCCTCGAAGGCACGAATCTCTGTGCCGGTGGCAAACCTGGCGCACTCGCAGTGATCGCCACGGCACCCCGTGGCAAGCTTCTTCATGCCCCGGACTCCTACATGTTCAAGATTGCCTGCGGTCCGGAAGGCCGAGGACTGATAAGTCTTGCCAAAAGCGTCACCGAAAACTTGCAACTACTTGCAGAGGCAAAGCGTTGCGATGTGAGTGACCTCAACGTTGCGATTCTCGAGCGACCACGACACGAAGACATCGTGGATGAAGTCCGAAGCTCTGGCGCCATGGTCACTCTTTTTACGGATGGAGACGTCAATTTTGCCCTCGCCACCTGCAAGCGAGACAGTGGTATCGACCTTTTCGTTTCCAAAGGAGGAGCGCCGGAGGGGGTACTAGCAGCAGTAGCGATGCAATGCCTTGGCGGTGACTTTCAGGGGCAAATGGCCTGGCGAAACGAAACCGAGAAGGAGCGAGCATTAGGGATGGGCTTTGCTGAAGAGGACTTAGACCGGGTGTTTTCGCTGCAAGAACTCGCCGGAGCCGATGTGATGTTTTCTGCCACAGGGGTCACGGGCGGCCCGATGCTTCGGGGCGTCGACTTCTTCGGTGGGGGCGCCCGGTCCCACAGCTTAGTGCTCCGCTCGACCACCGGCACCGTCCGCTTCTTGGAAACGATTCACGACTTTGAACGCCGCCCATTTTTCACAGCATCAAGTGAGTAGAAGAGACCATGACCGCAGCGAAGAGAGACATCGAAATCAACGTCAGCCCCGAAAACTTTTATTCGGTCTTAGTGGACTACGAAGCGTATCCTCGTTTCCTTCGGGATGTGGATGAAGTCAAAGTGCACAGTCGTGACGGCGACAATGCGGTCATCACTCAATATGTAAAGGTCATCAAGTCCATTGGCATGACGATTCGACTCGAAGGAGAGGTTGGCAAGAAACTTCACTGGACCCTTCAAGACAGCAAATGGATGGTAAAAAACGACGGTGGCTGGGATCTAGAAGCGCTGCCAGATGGTCGAACCAAAGCGACCTATGGGGTCGAGGTTGAAGTCCATATCCCCCGACTTTTACGCAAACTTGTTCCGAGCGACCTTCAACAGCGACTCGTAGAAAAGACGTTTCCTGCCATGCTTAACCAGTTCAAAGACAGGGCCGAGTCGATCCACCCGCCCGTCGTGTGAGCACGGTTCTTCAAGCAGCCTCAGAACTGCTCGAGCGGCTGGCACAAGCTGGTTATAAAGGCTTTATCGTGGGCGGCTTTGTCCGTGACCGGCTCATGAAGCGTCCCACTGGCGATCTCGACATCGCCAGTTCGGCTACCCCTCAGGAAATCCTCGAACTCTTTGACCGTGTCCATCCCACCGGCCTTGGACATGGAACGGTCACTGTGATGGTTGGCGATCTCCCCATCGAGCACACCACCTTTCGAACCGAGGGGACCTACAGCGATCATCGCCGACCTGATTCCGTCCAATTTGTCACCAAAATCGAAGACGATCTCGCCCGCCGCGATTTCACGGTCAACGCCATCGCTTGGAACCCCTTAGCGGATAGCTACGTCGATCCGTTTGGCGGACGTCAAGACGTGCATCAAGGTCGGCTTCGGGCTGTTGGAGCCCCCAGAGACCGACTTCAAGAGGACGCACTTCGTATCCTACGGGCGGTCCGCTTTGCCACCACACACGACTTTGAACTCGATATGGAACTGCGTCATGCGCTTGCAGCAACCGCTCACAAGCTCAAAGAGATCGCCGTAGAGCGCATCGAGGACGAACTCGATAAGATCTTATCAAGAAGCAGTCACCCCAGCCGAGGTTTCCGACTCATGCACGAGTTGAACCTGCTGGAAGTCATTCTTCCTGAGTTCATTCCGATGATCGGTCAGAGACAGAACCGACATCACGCCCACGACGTCTGGGATCATACCCTGCAGGTCCTCGATGCCTGTCCTGCTGAACCAACGGATTTTCGATGGGCTGCGCTCTTTCATGATTTGGGTAAACCACTCACTGCCGAACCCCACCCCAACCAACAGGGTGACTTTCGATTTTTCGGTCACGAAAAGGTGAGTCTTCAAATCAGCGGCGACATCGGCAAACGTCTAAAATTCTCGAAAGCTCGACAACGACGGGTCGATCAAATGATCGCACATCATATGGTCCATCCGACCAACGACTGGGGCGACAGTGCGATTCGTCGACTTTTGCGGAAACTGCCGGGGGAGGATCTGGACGATTACCTTACGTTCAAAAGAGCAGATGTAACGGGCAAGGGAACCGATGACGTCAACACATTGCTTGAACAGGTGAATCGCATCGAAGAACGCCTGCGCCGCGAACAAGCCTTGGGACATGCGCTTCAACGCAGAGATCTAGCCATCGATAGTCATGATTTAATGACCTTGGCGAGTCGACCGGGCGGGCCGTGGCTAGGCGCCCTTCAGGATGCGCTTCTCGAAGCGGTGGTAGAAGACCCCTCATTCAACCAAAGAGAGCGCCTTGAGTCGATGGCGAGAACATGGCTCGCCAATCATTTCACGAGTTGATGTCTGAGCAGCTTTCCCAGCGGACCGCGTGGGAGTTGCCGACGAAATTCCCAACGGGCCGGCCGCTTGTGACGAGCCAGGTGCTGAGCGGCGAAGGCATTCAATCGCGACTCAATATCGCCCTCTAGGGAGACGGGAACCACGAGTGCAAGGGTCCGAAACCCAAGGTCTGGATCCGCCTCAGGCACGACCGCTATTTCACTGATATCGGGACATGCTGTTAAAATTCCTTCAATCTCCAAGGGGTCGATCCACTCTCCGCCCCGTTTGTAGGAGGACCCCTTGCGGCCGGTAAGGCGCACCGTCTTACCGGACATCTCGGCTTCATCCCCCGTCGAAAACCATTCCTCTGGAGATCGGCTGGCTGCACCGAGATAGCCACGAAACATGGCTGCCCCTCGAAGTTGAAGTTCGCCATCGACAATTCGACCCTCAAACCCTGGAAGTAGTTTCGCTTGGCCTCCCGGCGCCTGGGGGTTGAGCGCATCGTCGAGTGCAGTGATCGCCACCGTTGAGCCCGCCTCCGTCAGTCCGTAGCTGCAAACCACGGGAAGCCCAGCGCTTCGGGCTTGCGCCAAAAGTTCCGGGGGTGTCGCTGCGCCGCCGACGAGCAAGGCCTTCAGGGGGGGAGGGGAAGCACCGTTCAAAGCAGACACGAGACGTTTGAGTTGGGTTGGAACGAGCGAGGCAAACTGGATCGCGGGATCCCGGAGGGCATGCAGAAGATGAGGCCCACTGCCTCGGTGTTTGAGCAAGCGAGGAACGCCCTTGCCAACTCGACAGCGCTCAACGACTGCGAGACCTGCCACGTGCGCCAAAGGCAGAGGGCAAAGCCAGTGATCCCCCTGTGCTCCTCCCAGGGCCTTCCACACCGCACGAGCACTGGTTTCAATCGCCTGCCATGACAGACGAACGATCCGAGACTGTCCACTGGTACCACTGGTCGAAACCCAAACCTCCCCAGATCCTTCAGCCTGCTGAACCTCTGGCCAAAAGGGAGGATTGGAGCATTGCCTAAGGAGATGTTGCGTTTCCAACGGTGTCAGTTCCGGATGAACCAACAACACTTGGTCATCAGCGAGGCGCATCTGCTCCAAAGTGTGCAAGGACTGGGGGTTGAGAGCCGCCCGAAGGGCTGAGCGGCGCGTCATGGTGCCCAGGGTCTGTCCAAGCCGAGGCCGGCTCCTTCAGGGACGGCGATTCGACCATCCCGACCGGGCTTCAAGACTCGGCAAGGATGGGGGGTGCACAAAGCCAAGGTATTCAATCCCTGGGCGCTTTCGGTCAGCCCGAGAGCAACGGCGAGATGAAGAAGTGCCGCGATGCCTACCGGACCATCATACAAGCTCGAAAGCACCACTTGAATCCCTTTACTCTGCGCCATTTGAATCAGGTTGATCGCAGCCCCCCAAGTTCCAAACAACTGTGGCTTCACCACGAGCGTCCGAACACCCAATGAGGAAACCAATCGATTGGCCTCACCAGGCGCCAAATCCACGACATCTGCAGCGATGGGAAGGATATCCCGAGGAACCTGCGCCAGTGACTGCGGTAGGACGGGATCCTCAACATACTCAATTGCCAGGTCTGCCAAATCATGCAGGCGGGGTCTCAGATCCACGCCTCGACGCAGATCGTTTTCCCAGCCCCCCGCGAAATCCAATCGAATATTCATCGTCGGCTGCACGAGTCTAAGTTCTTCCAACTGCCGTCGAACCGATGTCCACGTCTCGGTCTGTGGGACCTTAATCTTTAGCGTTCCGATGCCCCGAAGATAGGCCATGCCCGAAGCTGCCAGGGCTTGGGAAAGGCTTGTCGTCAGGTGAACGAGAACGCGAGCTCCGGGCCGTGGCCCGACGCCGTCGCCAAGAAATCGACGACTGATCAGTTTGTACAAGGGTTCGCCAGCACCTCGGGCGCTCGCATCCAGTTCAGCGGTTTCCTGCGCAAAGTTGCGAAGCTCCTGACCAAACCCCTGAACCGCCTCAAGCCCGGGATGATCGCCCAACCCGCCATCGGGGTGCTCGTGCAGTGCCCCTGTGAATGAGGTGAGCAGGCCCCTCCCCGTCTCCAAAGGTTCTGCCAAAGCGAGATCGTAAGCTCGAATCATGACCCTCCCGAAAGCATAAGCGATGCACCGATGACAAGCCCCAGTACCAAATGAAAACCTGCAGTCTTTGCAAGAACCGGATTCAGAGCTTCCCCTTCCGAGGTTTGCAAAGCTCGGGCCAAGTACCAAACGAACGGCAGAAGGAGGAGTGGGGCGAGGAGAAACCATGAAAAGGGTCGGTGGAGCAAATAAAGAGGGGTGGCGAATGTGGCCGACAACAAGAGACCTACGTAATAACGCCGTGTCCATCGTGCACCCCAGCGCACAGCAAGGGTGCGTTTACCGCTGACTTCATCGCCTTCCCGATCCCGCAGATTGTTCACCACGATGATGGCGGTACAACTGGCGCCAACCGGAATGGAAAAGTACCAAGCGACCAAGGGCGCCTCGAGGCATTGGACATAATAGGTTCCCACAACGGCGGCGAAACCGAAGAAAAGAAAGACAAACACGTCTCCCAGCCCGTGATAACCCAGGGGATATGGGCCACCGGTGTAGGCCCAACCCGACAGGATCGAAAAGAGACCGAGTAGGGCGATCGGCCAGCCGGCACGCCAGACCAACAGGAGCCCAACAAGAAAGGCCAGCAGAAAGGTGATCACCATTGCTCGACGCATCGCTTCGATGCTGATTAGACCCGCCTGGACAGCCCGAGTGGGACCGAGCCGATTTTCATCGTCAGTTCCCTTCAAAAAATCGTGAAGGTCATTGGCATAGTTGGTGCCCAATTGAATGAGAAGCGCACCCAACAAAGCGATGGCTGCGGACGCAGCATGAAACTTTCCTTGCTCCCAACACAGCGCACTTCCGACGAAAACGGGTACAAAGGCAGCGGTCAGGGTTGCCGGTCTCGACGCAAGCAGCCAACGCTTCCAAGCAGCCATAAAGACTCCAGACGGCGAAGTGAAACGGACCCTTGATCGCTGTCAAGGGCATCACGACGATGCACTATCTTGATTAACTCCATCTGCTCGGGTCATGATCGTTAGGAAGAGGGCGAATCGTGCGATTCTTTATTGTGATCATCCCTTTGTTGGCCGCCTCCAGTTGTTACGATTTGAGGCCCACAGCAACTGAGGATCCCCCACGCGTAGATGCCGGTCCACACCACTACTGTGGCGACGGTATTCTAAAAGATGGAGAAGAATGCGATGATGGGAACCTCATCGATCGAGACGGCTGCACTCGGGACTGCCAACCGGCGCGCTGCGGCGATGGCATCGTCCGAATCGACGTTGCCCCAGATGATCCAAACTTCGAGGCCTGTGATGATGGCAACGAGGAGGATCGGGACGCTTGTACCGGCTGCGCGATTGCTCGTTGCGGTGATGGCGTGGTGCGTCAAGGCTTGGAGGACTGCGACGATGGCAACACCGTCAATACGGATCAATGCAGCAATGCGTGTGAGCCTGCCCGCTGTGGCGACGGCATCCTTCGCCTCGATCGCTCTTTGGGCGATGCAGACATGGAACAATGTGATGACGGAAATGGGGTCGATACCGACAGTTGCACCTCAAGCTGCCGACATGCTCAATGCGGTGATGGGATCCTTCGGCTCGATTTAGAAATGGGCGCTCCCGGTGCTGAGGATTGTGACGATGGCAACGAAATTGATGATGATGGCTGTCAAAGTGACTGTACCCTTCCATTTTGCGGAGATGGCCGAATTCAAGCGGGTGAAGGCTGCGACGATGGCAATGGTGACGGCGCAGATGGCTGCACCAATCGATGCCAACCCGCCCGTTGTGGCGATGGAATTCAACGGCGTGACCTCGAAGAGGGTGAGGCAGGCTTTGAAGCCTGCGATGACGGCAACCCAGCCAGCAATGATGGCTGCCTAGCAAACTGCCAACTCACCTACTGTGGTGACGGTCGTCTTCGAGAGGATCTGCAACCAGGTCAAGAGGGCTATGAAGCTTGCGATGATGGGAACAACAATGATCAGGATGCCTGCACAAACGCCTGTACGGTCGCTGTGTGCGGTGACGGTATTCAGCGGACTGATCTTCCCGTCGACCATGAAAATTACGAATCTTGCGACGATCAGAACAACAACCCCTTTGATACGTGCTTCCAATGCGAAAACACATGTTCGATACATGGGGAATGTCCAGGGGATACCGGATTTTGTCGTGTTCCTCCGGGGTGGCCCCGGGGCTGGTGCATGGATACGCAACGGCTGTCCTGTACATCGAACAGTGACTGCAACGTCCGCGATCGAGCTGGAAATGAATCCCAGTTGATCTGCGACAACAATCGCTGTCGCCGAGGTGAGTTTCAGACCTGTAGTGCCGATCTCGCCTGCGCCGATGGCCTGGATTGCGCACTCTACAACGGAGACCCCATCTGTATTCGATTTTGCACGGAACAAACCGATTGTCTGAACCGACGAACCTTTTGCGTGAACGGGCAATACTGCTGGAACCGGTACTGCGGTGCAGCTGACGAACTTCCAGGTGCCTTTGCCAACTTAGCCAATGGTGAGTTGGGTGGAGCCTGTGAAAATCTGCCTGGGAGCGGTCCCAATGGCTATTGTCATGAAATTCCTGTCGGTAACGATCTTTGGGTTGGCGTCTGCTTTGAAGGTGGTGATCTTCCGGAAGGTGCGGCTTGCGACCGGGCTGCCAGCCGGGATGAAGATGGCAGCCAATGCGCAGGAGGGTTGGTTTGCGCCGGTTCCGATGCGAGCGGCACCCCCCACTGCCGCCGTGGCTGCACGCCGGAATTCGTTCGAGGGACGCGCGATTGCCCCGCCGGTAGCTCATGCCTCTACACGTACATCGATTCCGAAAACTACGGCTATGCATGCATTCCAGAGGAAGAACACTGCGACACAGTTGCCCTTGATAGTTGCGGTGCTGATAAACGCTGCTTCTTTGGGTCGTTTCGCTTTCGAGACAGTTACTGTGAGGCGCAAGCGCCGCAAGGAGATCGAGTCGAACCTTGGGAAGAATGCAGCCATTCAAGGCAATGCCCAGACGGCTACTTTTGTGCCGGCAACAACCAATGCAGCCGGGCCTGTGCTGAAGATTCAGATTGTCCCGACCAACTCGTTTGCCCCGTTGATGAGGGCGATCAAGTCACCGCATGTCAGGAGAGCCCATAATGTACCGGCTCCTCGCACTAATCGCCGCTCTTTTAACGGCTTGCTACGAGTTACCTCCGCCAAAAGAACCGCATCAGTTCCCAATTCGTCGGGCCGAAGGAGCCTGTAAAGGCAGGGTGTGCAAACCACCGGTGATGCCTTGGATGGGTCCGACAAGTGACCTTGGAGATCCCAATCCGTGGATCGACCAGCCTCAATCCGCGACGGAACCAGCGGCTCAAGTCCCCCCCGAATGTGGGGAACACACCGCCTTTGACCCCCTGCACCAACGCTGTCGACCTGTCGTTGGACCTCGAGCGACCTGTAGTTCCGGCCCCTTCGCAACGGAGCACCCATGGGCTCAAGGGACAAACCCCAAGCGGTATGTGGCTGTGGGCGGTACAGGTGATGGAAGCAGTCCGGACCAAGCTGCACCCGACGCCACCACCGCACTGCAAGGTATCGATCGTCAAACAAATGTGACCTTGCTCTATGGCGAAGGCACCTTTGAAGAAGGTCTTCAACTGAGCGGATCGGGTCGTGTGATCAGCCTGATCGGTCTTTGTCCCGAGCGTAGTCATCTGAGCGGTGGTGACCAAATGGCTGTCCATGTCGAAGACGTCGCCCGTCTACGAGTGGCTGGATTGCACCTCAGCACCTCGGCGCCTCGCAGTGCAGAAGATAGCTTCCGAGAGGGTGCTCTGGCCGTGTTTGGTGCAGGTGGAATCGAGTTAAGCGAACTCTTCATTGAATCCAGATACAGCCTTGGGATCACCATCTATGACGTCGGTGAGCGCGGCGTGCATTTGTCCAACTCTCGCTTTGGACGGACAACCGTCAATAGTTTCGCTGTCATCACCTCAGCAGGCCCGGTCTCTGTCCGCGGAAGTGACTTCCGTGGACCCAACTGGGGTGCCATCGTCAACCTCTCTGGAATCGCAGGGGATGTTGCGGTGACCTACAACTACGTGGGTGCTTCGGCTTCATGGGGAATCGTCGCCGGCTACGTGTCCGGTGAGACCGAGATCAGCCACAATGAGGTGGCTGGCCCCCTGGGTGAGCGTGGTCTGTACTGGTACGGCGATGTGCAGCACACCTCGCCGGTCAACATCCGGCACAACCGCTTTGATCAAGTCG
>MDTD01034285.1_pt1 | contig 11409 bp, 15 predicted proteins | sample 811221 | NCBI WGS metagenome assembly MDTD01 (sample SAMN05326646, study PRJNA326480) | marine metagenome | isolation source: seawater | place: Pacific Ocean: South West | collected 2011
AACACCTATCAAACCTTTTGCAGCATCATCTATACCATTAGTAACAATTGGAATATTTATTTTATGGTTAGGTTGGTTTGGTTTTAATGGTGGGTCTCAATTAGCAATGGGTACAGCCGATGATGCAATTGCAGTATCAACTATTTTTATAAATACATTTTTAGCTGGTGCAGGTGGTGTATTGGCAGCAGCGACTGTAACAAGAATTCATTTTGGAAAAACTGATGTAATTCAAATGTTAAATGGTTGTATCGGTGGTTTAGTTGCAATTACAGCAGAACCCTTGATGCCGTCACCTTTAGCGGCAATATTAATAGGCGCTGTAGGTGGAGTGATAGTTGTTTATGGAACTAAATTCTTATTGTCTCTAAAAATTGATGATGTAGTAGGAGCTATACCAGCCCACTTATTTGCAGGAGTATGGGGGACATTAGCAGTTCCAATTACAAACAATGATGCTACGTTTGGATCACAGTTGTTAGGTGTAGTTGCTATAAATATATTTGTATTCTTAATATCATTTATAATTTGGTTTTTTATGAAAAATACTTTTGGTATTAGATTAAGCAAAGAAGGTGAAACCAAAGGCACTGACGTAACCGAAACGGGTGTAATTGCATATGCAATAAGAGATTAGTTAACTTATTCCTTTTAAGATTAACGATTAAAAGGCCCAATAATTTGGGCCTTTTTTTATCTTTTATTCAAAAAATTTAGAACTTCTTTTGCGTGATCTTTTACCCTTACATTTCGCCACTCATTTATGATTTTATTATCTTTGATTAAAAAAGTACTTCTTATAAGACCCATAAATTCTTTTCCCATAAATTTCTTTTTTCCCCATGTTTTGTAAGCTTTAATTGATTGCTTATTTTCGTCAGAAAGAAGTTCAAACTTTACTTTATACTTTGCTTTAAATTTTTTGTGACTATCAAGACTGTCTTTTGAAATACCAAACACCTCACATTTAGCTTTTTTAAATTTCGATAATAACGAATTGAAATCTTTAGTCTCCAAAGTACAACCAGGCGTGTCATCTTTTGGGTAAAAATACAAAACAATATATTTTGACTTAATTTTGCTTAATTCAACGGTTTTTCCTGAAGTAGATCCTAATTTAAAATTAGGAGCCTTTTTTATACTTATGTTTGGCATTTATTCATGTTCCTCCCAAAGTGATTTATAATCTATAAATGGAGACAAACCATAACTAGAATTAACGTTTGTCATATGAATTGATAAAGATTTTACTGGAGATATACAAATTTCTTTTTTGTAAATCTCGTTTAAATATTTTTCAAATGGATCATGTCTATCCAGACAATTTTGATAAAAACTTTCCCAATATTGGTCTAAAATTTCTTTAGAAGTCATAAATGTACATAATGTTTTGCTTATTGTTCTCCAATGCCTCTTATTGCCAATCAAAAGATTTGTTTTTTCATTGTTCATGTAAAGGAAGGGATAATCTGTAGGACAAATGAACAAATCTCTGTTCAGTTGTGATGAGACTCTTTCATAAGTACCAATCATTTCCTCTAATGAATTATTAAAATGCAAATAATCATCTTCAACAAAATAAATTAAATCTTTCCCCTTGCTCTTACCTAATTCAAAACATTTCAAGAGACTTGAAAGATTAGAAAAAGTATCAACAGTTTTTTGTTCTTTAATTATATTTTTATGCTCAGAGTGTTTGTGATTTATAATCTCATACCGCTGATTAGATTTATCTAATATGTTTTTAATTTTACTTAAATTTTGATCATTTGATCTATCATCTAAAATAATTAAATCTATATTAAGTAAGGGATAGTTTTCTTTAAGCATTTTTATTGATTTAATTAATGAGTTTAAAGATCTTTTGACATATTCAGGTTTATCTTTCTCAAAGATTCTTTTTTTATTTTGATCCCAAATTTCTATAGTTGAATTTGTTCTGAAGATAATTAGTAAATCTGTTATTTTCCTGGTTAGATTGACTTCTCCAAGTGGAAGAATTATTGATTTATTAATATTAGAAAGTTGTTCATTGAGTTCTTTGTTTAAAGTGGGTGATTTAAATTGATTTTGATCAATAATTTCAAACCCAAAAGCTTTAATTATCTTTACAAAAATTTTTTTTAATATATTTGTTTTCATAAATTATTATATAATTACTATGTCTATAAAAACAGCGCAAACACTTGTTTCTGAAGCAATGGAGGAAATAAAAACCATCTCAGCTGATGAAGCACATAAACTTTTAGAGGAAAATAATTGTAATTTAGTAGATATAAGAGATACGACTGAGCTTGAAATTACAGGAAGTGTTGAAAATTCTTTAAATATTCCTAGAGGTGTTTTGGAATTTCAATTTGATCCAAATGGTGGATTAATACAAAACGAGATTATAGACGTTAACAAAGAAACAGTTTTGTTTTGTGCAGCCGGAGGAAGATCAGCGCTAGCCGTTAAATCTCTGCAAGAAATGGGATATAAAAAGGTTTGCCATATTGCTGGTGGATTTTCTGCAATGGAAAATTCAAAATTTAAAATTAAGAAGTAGATTTAAATTCTTCAACAGCATACTCAAATCTATCTTGTCCCCAAAAATTCTTATTATTCACAACAAAGGTTGGTGCACCAAATATATTATTATTAAATGCATTATTTGTAAGTATTTTTAATTTTTCTTTAATTTCGTTTTTTTCTATAGCTTTTAAAAATTGTTCTAGGTTCATTTGAACTTTGTCTAAAATTTTTGCCAATACATTTTCATTTGTTATATCTTCATTATTTTTCCAGTAAGCATCAAAAACCAATGTTATATAATTTTTTAATCGAACTCCTTCAAAAAGTAAGCATCCCCGCATTAATTTGATTGTATTTATTGGAAAATTAGAATTAAATTTAAAATCTATTTTAAGTTTTTTTGAGACAATTTCACAATCCATAATCATAAATTTTTTTTTAGGTTCAATGAAGGCTTGAGGTGTTATATTCCACAATTTATGAAGTCCTCCTAATAGAATAGGTCTATAATGAAAATTTATTCCCAACCCATCTTTTTCGATTTTTTTGTGGCCTATGTATGTATATGGACTTATAAAATCAAAATAAAAATCTATTTTATTATTCATATAGGCTTATTTTTTTTGCGTAGAAGATTCTTACAACCCAATAAATAAAAATTCCCACAGGTCCAACAAAATAAGTTACCACAATTGGAAAAAACATTAGGTATTTTGATATCATCAATCTTGATCCATCTCTTGACATCCAAGAACCACAAAAAAGATTTATTGATAAAAAATGTATCCAAAAAACAATTAAAAATTCTTGATTTGAAAATAATTCACTTAAATTCATTAAACCTAAATAAAGGCCAAAGTTATTACCAAAATCAAAGGAACCCATATATGATTTATAAACTACAAAAACATAAGCTCCGCCCAATATAAAAATAGGAAATATTGAACTTACGAAAATAGTCCCTAATTTTGAATTTGGAAAAAAAATTAGCATTAACCAAAATGGTATAACACCGATATTCAACCAGAGATAAACTATTTCAAATGAAAAGTAAGTTGATATTTGCTCGAGCATATTAGTTATATTATATAACTTTAATAAATGATTCCTATAAAAAATAAAAAAAAAAATCTTGAAGCAACCGTCGAGGAAATGAGAAATTTTGCATTTATTTATATTGAAAAATATGCGCCATCAAAACAGCAATTAAGGACTTATTTACTTAAAAAATATTTAAAATCCAGTGGTACAAATGTTAGTAAAAAAAATATAACTGATCTTATAGATGTTGTTTTGGAGGATTTAGAAAAAACCAAATTTATAAATGATAAGTTTTATTCAAATTCAAAAGCAAAAAGTTTGATTCAAAGAGGAAATTCAATTAACAAAATAAGAAATTATCTTTTATCAAAAGGAATTAATAGCAAATATGTTAATGAAACATTATCAGATATTAAAGAAAATAATGAAGATCAAGATTTCTTTTCAGCAATAAAAATTTGTAAAAAAAAAAGAATTGGACCAGCCAGAGATGAAAACAACAGACCGTTATTTTTTAAAAAAGATCTAGGTATACTAGCCAGGTCTGGCTTTAGTTTTGAAACTTCGAAAAGAGTTCTCGATATCGAAAAAGAAGAATATTTAAAAATAATAAATTTATTATAATTATTTTTTTTTATTTTTTTCCTTAAGATAATAATCTAACCTTCTTTTTATATAATTTTTAACATATACAAAAACTAATAATCCAAAAATAGAAACTGAAATAATTATTATTAAAATTATTCTTAATGTCTCATCCATTATATTATCTCGGATGATTTTAAAATTATGCTAGGATTTTTAAAACCATCTTTGCCATAAAAAACTTCGTTACCATCAAAATCTGTAATCAATCCACCTGAATTTTTTAATATTGCATGACCTGCTGCAATATCCCATTCTCTTGCTCTCGGCTCAGCAACATATACTTGATATTCTCCAGTAGCTACAACACAAAACTTAAGTGAACTTTTCATCTTAATGTATTCCTTTACATTTAATTTATTATGAATTTTTATGATTTCTGGTTTAAGAGTATTGGAATAGCTTACTGCTTTAATATTATTAATATCTATTTTTTTATTATTTAATAATTTCTCGTTATTATCTTTGAATTCATAACTTAAATTATTACCGTAGGAATAAAACATACGATTTTTTGCAGGAGCATAAATTATCCCTGCAACCGCCTTTCTTTCTATTATAAGCCCAGCATTTAAAGTAAATTCATCTTTATTGTGAATATAATCATATGTACCATCTATTGGATCAACTAACCAAAAGGTTTTTAAGTCTAAATCTTTATTATCAGAAGTTTCCTCTGAAATAATTGGAATATTTGGTGTAATTTTTTTTAAATTCTTAATAATAATATCATTTACCTCCATATCTCCATTAGTAACGGGTGTATTATCTTTTTTGATGTGTTTCTTTAGTCCATTGTTCCTAAGTTCAATTGATAATTTTCCCGCCTCAAAAAAAACCTGAATTAGATTTTTGATTGCATTCTCAATTATATTAATTTTCATTTTTTTTAAATTTCTCTAATGATATTATATTTCCATTGATCACTTTTTTTCCTGCATTTTCAAAATTAACAGTTATTTTCTCTTTTATGATTGATTGTATTTGACCAATTCCCCATTCTTTTTTATCTGGATTTATAACTTTATCTCCTGGCTCGAAATCAAAAATCATTCTCTTTAATTTATAAATGAAATGAGTATATATACCAAACAAATGATAAGTAAATTTAATACATTAGGAATTGAAAAAGATCCAAAAGATACAAAAGTTGTTGTTGCGATGTCAGGCGGGGTAGATTCATCAACTGTTGCAGCATTAATGAAAAAGCAGGGATATAATGTTACTGGAATTACTCTTAAATTGTATGATGATAATAAAGAAACCTCTCACTCAAAACAATGTTGTTCAGGGCAAGACATAATGGATGCAAAACGTGTTTCACACAAACTTGGCATAGAACATAAGGTTTTATATTATCAATCTAAATTTAAAACAGGTGTTGTTGATAATTTTGTCGAAAGTTACCTTTCGGGAGAAACGCCAATTCCGTGTGTACAATGTAATCAAACTGTGAAATTTAAAGATCTTTTTGAGGAAAGTAAAATCTTAAAAGCTGATGCACTAATAACAGGTCATTATGTAAAAAGTGTTACTCAAAATAACGAAACCAATATGTATAGGGCAATAGACGAAAATAGAGATCAAAGCTATTTTTTATTTAATACAACACGTGAACAATTAAATTATTTAAGGTTTCCATTAGGTGGTATGATGAAAAATGAGACAAGAGAAATAGCAAAAAAGTTAGATTTAAATGTCGCCAATAAACCTGACAGTCAGGATATATGTTTTGTACCAAATGGTGATTATGTTTCAGTAATTCAAAAATTTAGACCTGATGCTTTTAAAAAAGGAAATATTAAAAATTTAGACGGTAAAGTAATAGGGGTACACGATGGTATCGTGAATTTTACGATTGGTCAAAGAAAAGGAATCAAAATTGCTAGTAAAGATCCTTTTTATGTTATTGAAATAAATTCTAACAAAAATGAAATTATTGTTGGACCTAAAGAAAAATTAATAAAAAAAAAAATTAAATTGAGAAATGTAAATATTTTGACAAATAAAGATGACTTGAATGAGGAAATTTTTGTTAAAATCAGATCTACAGGTAAACTAATCAAATCAAAATTATCATTTGCAAATAACAATGCTAATGTAGAACTCTTAGAGGACGAATTTGGAATTTCCCCAGGTCAAGCCTGTGTATTTTATAAGAAAGATAATAATGGTGATAAATTATTGGGTGGTGGATGGATAACTAATTAGTTTTCTTCCACATAAAAAAGGTTAGACAATAAAAAAAAATAACTCCCAAAAAATAGTCCCATTCTAAAGCATGCTTGAATGCTTTATTACCATCATAACTTATTATTGGGATTGAAATTAATGCCACTATTATTAACAATGTAACCAAAATTCTTTTTGCAATTAAAAATTTAAAATTTATGTGATGCTGAATTTTATCTTTAATTTTATAAAGTGTAATCACTAAGTATGCCTGAGCTACAATTTCAAATATAATAAAAAATAACATTACTATTCTTCTAAAGAGCTTGTATAGATCGTAATCAAATTTTATTCCTAAAAAAATAGAATGTATTGTAAGAAGAACAGCTGAACTTATCCCAAAAAAAATAATTTTTTTTATGTGCTTTGAGTTAGGATCAAAATAATTAATTATATTTTTATTCCATAACCAATATCTTATTAATAAGTAAGATGTTATGAACATAGCAGGTTTAAATATCCAATACGTAGGAAACACTCGTGCAGTTCTACTTATCGAGGCACCACCATCCAAATATGGGATTGTAAAACCAATTACATCTTCTTGATTTGGAAACAAACTATGGAACTGAGTAATTAGGATTAAGCAAGCATTAACACCAATAAAAGGAACTATAAAAATCCATAAAGATATGGATTTAACTTTCTTAATATCTTCCATTTAAATGATTATTTTTTCTTATTTTTTTTTCTTGCTCTTCTTTTTTTTGAGCCCATTTTTCTTCGGCCTCTATGCTTTTTTGGGTAACCCATATTGTTCAATCCTTTTCTTAATTTTATTGACTTATCGAATGGATATAGCATTGTCGATTAAATATCAATATTATATGAAAACAAATCTACGTACATTTATAAAACATACTGCAAAAGATTTTCACAACCAATCAGTTAACCCTCCAGTAGTAAGAGCATCAACAATAATATTTAAAAATCTTCAAGAAATTGAAAAAACACAAAAAAAATATTTAAAAGATCCAAGAAGTGGAAATTTTGATTACGGAAGACAGGGAACCTCAACAACACATTCTTTACAAAGAATATTACAAGAAATGGAAGAATGTTATAAGGTTTATCTAACACCAACAGGATTTGGTGCAGTGTTTTTAGCTGTATTAAGTATAGTTGAACCAGGTGATGAAATTTTAGTCACTGACTCAGTTTATTCTCCAACAAGGCTGTTGACTCAAGATTATTTAACAAAATTTAATGTAAAAAGTATTTTTTATGATCCTACTAATTTTAAAGATTTAAAAAATAAAATTACAAAAAAAACAAAATTAATATTTGTTGAAAACCCTGGAAGTAACACTTTTGAATTTCAAGATCTAAAAAAAATAATCTTACTTGCAAAAAAAAATAAAATTTATACAGCGATTGATAACACATGGGGAACTCCATATTTAATAAAACCAATTAAATTAGGCTTCGATATGTCTATTGTTTCAGCAACAAAATATTATTCAGGTCATTCTGATGTGATGGGTGGTAGTTTAGCTATTAATAAAAGAGTTTTTAAATTTGTTGAACCAACAAATAGAGTAACTGGTTTAAGGTTAAGTCCTGATGATGCGTATTTTATTCTAAGAGGAATAAGAACCCTGGATGTAAGAATGGATAAACATCATATTAATGCTTTAAAAATTGCAAAATTTTTATCAAAACAAAAAAAAGTAGTAAAGGTTTGTTATCCCTATAAAAAAAATTCACCAAGATACAAACTATGGAAAAAATATTATTCTGGAGCCTCGGGTTTAATGGGCCTAAGGATAAAATCAAAAAATAAAAATTCAGTTAAAAAATTTATAAATTCTTTAAAATTATTTGGATATGGGTACAGTTGGGGTGGCTTTGAAAGTTTAGCATTGTATCAAAATCAAAAACAATTAGGAGCTCGTAGTTATACAAACTTAAAGAAAGACGAACACATAATTAGGCTTCATATTGGCCTTGAAGATCCAAATGATATTATTAATGATTTAAAACAAGCATTAAAAAAAATTAGATGAGTTCAGAAAGTTTCTCTATTAATAAAAAAGCACTTATAACATTAATCGCTGCTTCAATTATCGTTATAATATCTCTAGGCATTAGACAAACCTTTGGATTATTTTTTTTTGATTTTAATGTTGATTTAGATATTTCAATTTCACATTTCGGTTTTGCAATGGGCTTACAATTGTTACTTTGGGGAGTTTTTAGTCCTGTATTCGGTGTAATTACTGATAAATATGGAGGAGCTATCGCAATATTTTTAGGCTTTTTACTTTACTTGGCAGGTGTGTTACTTTTTTACTCTGGTTTCAATACAGGATATTATTTTACTTTAACAATTGGAGTTTTAATAGGAGTTGGTTTAGGTTCCACAGCAATTGGAATTCCAGTTTCCGTAGTTGCAAAACACTTTCCTGCTTCCAATAGAACAATAGCTACGGGAATAGTTACTTGTGCAGGCTCTTTTGGTTATTTTGTATCACCACTATTAGTTAGATACTCACTCATTGAGACTGGCTGGGAAAATACGTTGTTATATTTTTGTTTACTTCTTGGATTAGGTCTTGTAGTTGCTTTATTTGTAAGCACTCCTAAGATACCAGTGGGTGTTGATCAAAATAATAATCAAACAGCTACTGAAGCTTTAAAAGAGGCTTTCGCTAATAAAAGTTTTATTTATTTAACATTAGGATTTTTTGTTTGTGGTTGGCACATTGCTTTAGTAGCTACTCATATCCCAACTTATATGATGGACAAAGGTATGCCTGACTGGACTGCAGCTATGATTTTAGCGCTTATAGGTATTTTTAATATGGTTGGAACGATTACTAGTGGGTATTTATCAACAAGATACAGTAAGAAGAAAATTTTAAGTGCGATTTATTTATTAAGAGGTTTATCAATAATCTATTTCATATTTCTTCCTCCAAGTATTTTTAACTCAATAGTATTTGGAATAACATTTGGATTTTTGTGGTTATCAACAGTCCCACCAACAAATGGTATAGTTGGTCATATATTTGGGACAAAATATGTAGGTCTTTTGTATGGAATAGTGTTTGTTAGCCATCAGATTGGTTCATTTCTAGGCGCTTATCTAGGTGGAATATTTTATGAATTGAATGGTAATTTCGATTATGCTTGGTACGTATCTATCGCATTATCAATTTTTGCAGGTTTGATACACTTACCTATTATTGAGAGAGCAATTGAAAGACCACAGACAGCATAATTTAAAATTTAATCCATACTTAGACAAGTTATACCAGTCTGATAAACCTGTTATAATATATAAAGTAGATGGTGGTTATAATATTTATACAGATTTTTCTAAAAGAATTGTTCTTACAAAAAAAAATATTAGAAATTTTCTTAAATCACTTGCTAAAAAAAAATATCAAAAAGATACAGATTTATATTTAGGCTTTTTTGGCTATGAATTATTATGTAATTTGATTGGTATTACTATCAAAGATAAAAAAAGAATTAATTTTTATAAAGGTATTTTTTATAAACCAGAAACAATAATAAAAATAAGAAAAGATATTAAAATTTTATCTAATATTAAAAAGCATAAATTCAATAAGCAATTTAATAAAACTCAAATATTAAGTCCATTTAAAATTAATATACCCTATAAAAAATACAAAAAAATTTTTGATCTATTTACTAAAAAAATTCGACAAGGTGAAACATATCAGATTAAAATTTGCACGAAATATAAAAATAAGTCACTTATAAATCCAATTAATTTTTTCTGGAAATTAATGAAGGTTAATGCTTCGCCAGAATCTTTTATGATTAAAGATAAAGACTTTTCAATAGTTAGCTGTTCACCAGAGACATTAATTGATAAAAGAGGAAAAACAATTATTACAAAACCTATTGCTGGAACACTAAAAAAAAATAGCTCTACAAATAAGTCGATTGCTCTTAAATATTTTAAAAACAATGAAAAAGAAACAAAAGAGCATAATATGATTGTCGATATGGAAAGAAGTGATCTATCAAAAATATGTGAGGCTGGCAGCGTGAAAATATTAAAAAAAAAATATGTTGAGGAATATAAGCATCTATTTCATTATGTAACCTCAATTAGCGGGATGTTAAAAAGGAAAACGACATTAATAGATATCATAAAAGCAATGATGCCGGGAGGATCCGTAATAGGATGTCCAAAAATTAGAACATTAGAACTATTAAATAATCAAGAAAAAGAGAGTAGAAATATTTTTACAGGTAGTTTTGGTTATATAAAGTTTAATCAAGACATGAAATTTAACATTATAATAAGATCTATATTAAATTATAAAAATAAATCCGAAATTTCTGCAGCCTCAGGAGTTGTACTAGATAGTTCACCAAAAAAGGAGTTTAACGAAAATTATATTAAGGCCAAATCTCTATTGGAGTTGTATAAATGATTTATATAATTGATCATCAAGATTCATTTACTTGGAATGTAGTTCACCAATTCTCAAAATTTGATGAAGTAATATGTACAAATTATTTTGAAATTAATTATAAGTTACTTAATAAAAGTAATGTTATAGTTTTATCTCCTGGTCCTGGATCTCCAAAAGATTATCCTTTATCATCGAAAATTTACAAAAAATATAAAGGACAAAAAAAAATTATTGGAATATGCTTGGGCTATCAAATGATATTACATAATGAAGGTGGTAAAATTGTGCAACAAAAAAAAATATATCATGGCTTTCAATCTAAAATAAAAACAAATAATCAAAGTAAAATATTTAAAAAAACACGGACATTAAAAGTAGGCAGGTATCATTCATTAAAATTAATGGAGCCATTTAAATCAAAATCTATTAAAATAACTATGAGATGCTGTAAAACAAAAATACCAATGGGTCTGGAGGATTATGAAAATAAGATTTATGGTTTTCAATTTCATCCAGAATCTTTTTTAACAGAAAATGGTGACATTCTTATTAAAAAAATCTTATCAGCTTAGTAACCTTA
>MDTD01094899.1_pt1 | contig 11409 bp, 10 predicted proteins | sample 811221 | NCBI WGS metagenome assembly MDTD01 (sample SAMN05326646, study PRJNA326480) | marine metagenome | isolation source: seawater | place: Pacific Ocean: South West | collected 2011
AGGAGTTGTGGGAGATTGGGATAATTATTACTCTACTATGAGTTTTGATGCAGAAGCTCAAATAGTGCGTGAATTAGGTAAATTTTTAAAAGAAGGAAGTCTTTATAGAGGTTACAAACCAGTCTTGTGGTCTACAGTGGAAAAAACTGCTCTTGCTGATGCAGAGGTTGAGTATATGGATCATACATCAGATACTATTTATGCTTCATTCCCAATTAAAAAATCAAAAAAGAAAGATCTTTTGAGCGCTGAAGTTATTATATGGACAACTACTCCATGGACAATCCCAGCAAATAAAGCTCTAGCTTATAACAAATCTCTCAAATATGTTGTACTTCAATTAAATGATAAAAATGATTTTCATAATAGAAAAATTATTATTGCAAAAGATCTTTTAAAGAATGTTATAGATGATTGCGAAATAAAAGATTATAAAATTATATGTGAAATAAATGGATCAGATTTTGACGGAACTATTTGTTCCCATCCATTTAAAAAATTGGGTTATGACTACGATATACCATTGCTAGAAGCGAGATTTGTTACAACTGAACAGGGCTCAGGAATAGTCCACTGTGCACCAAGTCATGGACCAGATGATTTTAATCTATGTTTGAATAATAATATAAAAGCTGTCGAAACAGTTGATGACGACGGAAAGTATACAGAACATGTTTTGAATTTTGAAGGTATTCATATTTTTAAAGCTAACCCAATTGTAATTGATAAACTTAGAAGTGAAAAAAATTTATTAGCAAATGGAAAATTAAATCACTCATATCCTCATTCGTGGAGGTCAAAAGCTCCACTGGTACATAGAGCTACACCACAGTGGTTTATTTCAATGGAAAGCCACAAATTAAGAGATAAAGCTTTAAAAGCTATTAATGACACAGAGTTTTACCCTGCAAAAGGGAAAGAGAGATTGAGATCAATGATAGAAACCAGACCAGATTGGTGCGTTTCTAGACAAAGAGTTTGGGGAGTTCCATTACCTATCTTTTTATCAAAATCAGATGGTAAAGTTTTAGTTGATGAAGATTTATTTGAAAATATTGCGAGTATTTATGAAAAAGAAGGTTCAGATTGTTGGTTTTCAGATGATCCTCAAAAATTTTTAGGAAATAAATACAAGGCAGAGGATTTTATTAAGCTGAAGGATATTGTTGAAGTATGGTTTGATAGCGGGTCAACTCACTCATTTGTTTTAGAAAAAAGAAAAGATTTAAAGTGGCCAGCATCTATGTATTTAGAGGGTTCTGATCAACATAGAGGATGGTTTCATTCTTCTTTGCTAGAGTCATGTGGAACTAGAGATAGAGCACCTTTTGAAACAATTCTCTCACATGGATTTGTAGTTGATGGAAAAGGTTTAAAAATGTCAAAATCATTAGGCAACGTAATTGCGCCTGAGGATATTTTAAAAAAATATGGAGCTGATATTCTTAGAATTTGGGTTGCATCCTCTAATTATGCAGAAGATTTAAGAATAGATTACTCAATATTAGATCAACACGCTGAGTCTTATAGAAAAATAAGAAATACATTTAGATATTTGCTTGGAAATTTAAATGATTCATTTGAAAATAGAGATTTGAGTAAATTAAAAATAGATAAATTGCCTGAATTAGAACAACTAATGCTTCACAGAATTTATAAACTTAATATAAATTTTAATAAGTATTTTAAGAATTATGATTTTCATAATCTTTACAAAGAACTATTGAATTTTTGCACAGTAGATCTGTCAGCTTTTTATTTTGATATAAGAAAAGACGTCTTATATTGTGACCCAAAGGACTCTCAAAAAAGAAAATCTACTTTGATAATACTAGAGGTAATCCTTAATTCATTAATAAGGTGGTTTGCACCAATTTTATCTTTTACGACTGAAGAAATATATCAACTCATTTCTAAAGATAAAAAAAGTATCCATTTAGAAAATTTTTTGAAATTTCCTAAAGAATTTGAAAATTCTAAGTTAAATTCAAAGTGGGAAAAATTACTAAAAATTAGGGATGTTTGCAATCTAAGTATTGAGGAAAAAAGAGCAAGTAAAGTTATTGGCTCAAGTCTAGAGGCAGCCTTATTAATTAGATTAAGTAAAAGTGATCAGCAACTACTCAAAGGAATAGATTTAGCTGAACTTTGCATTACTTCCTCGGTTAAAATTGAAAGTAGCGAAAATGAGGAAATAATTGTCGAGACATTAAAAGCTCAAGGAGACAAGTGCCCAGTTTGTTGGAAGATAAGCACATTACCCTGTGAAAGACATCATGTTAAGTAAATGGATATGTTTAGAAAACATATACTAAGTTCTACGATTATATTTTTTATTTTTATAATTGATAGGGTAAGTAAAATATTAGTAATTAATTCACCAGTAACATATGAAGATCATGGTTTAGCTATAACCTCCTTTCTAAATTTTAATTTAATTTGGAATGAGGGTATTGCTTTTGGTTTATTTTCTTTTGAAAACTTAATATATTACAATTTGCTAACAATTCTAATTTTTTTAATAACTGTAATTATTATTTGGTTAATGTTCAGATCTAAGGGTCTTGAAAAATTAAGTTATATCATGATTATCGGAGGTTCTTTTGGTAATATTTTTGATAGAATATCATACAGAGCTGTTCCAGATTTTATAGATATACATTTTGATAATTATCATTGGTTTATATTTAATGTTGCTGATATATTTATAACTTTAGGTATAGTAATACTAATTAGTAAAGAAATTTTTAGTTCAAAAAATAAAAAAAATGAAAATTATTAAAAATATCTTTGTCATTGTATTATTAAGTTTTTTCATATCTTCTTGCGCTGGATTTAAATTGAAAAAAAAATCTAGCTCTGGAGAAGAGTTTTTAATTGAAAAGAAAGACCCTTTAATTTTGCCACCAGATTTTTCTAAATTACCAGAACCAAAGGAAGATATCGAATACGTTGAAAGCGATGAGGAAACCCTTGTTCTTGATAAGGTTTTCAATAGTGAAAAATCTAATGAAGAAAAAGATAATGATGATGAGAATGTTGAAAACTCAAGCCTTAAAAAAAGTATTTTAGAAAAAATTAAAAAATAATGATAACCAAAAATTTTTTCTTTAAAGATTTTAAAAAGAAAAAAAATAATAAAAATCTATTTAAACATATCAAATGGTTAATTAATTCAAATAATGAGGTTATAAAATCTTTAACAAATAGATATGATTATAGTTATACGAGACAAAGATTAAAAAAGTGGAGTAAATATAAAAATGTAAGAATTTTTGGTATGGGAGGTTCATCTTTAGGAGCAAATGCCATTTATGATTTTTTAAATTACAAAATAAAAAAAAATTTTCACTTTTTATCAAATCTCAATAAAAAAAAATTCATTAAAAAAAAGAATTTCCTAAATTTAATTATTTCAAAATCAGGAAATACTCTAGAGACAATAGTAAATTCGAGCATTTATGTGTCAAATAAAGATAAAAACATTATTCTAACTGAAAATAAATTAAATATATTTAGAAAAATGGCCCATGGCTTTAAGGCAGAAATAATTGATCACAATAATTTTATAGGTGGAAGGTATTCTGTTTTATCTGAGGTTGGCATGTTACCTGCAGAGCTAATGGGTTTAAATGAAAGAAAGTTTAAACAATTAAATTATTTAATTAAAGATAAAAACTTTTTTAATTCAATAATTAGTAATGTTTGTAATATTTTAGAATTAATCCGTAAAAAAAAAACAAATGCAGTAATTTTGAATTATGACGAATCTCTTGATAATTTTTTGAAATGGTATCAACAACTTGTAGCAGAAAGCACTGGAAAAAAGGGTATGGGAATTTTTCCAATAATATCAACTATGCCCAAAGATAATCATAGCTTAATGCAATTATATTTGGCAGGTCAAAAAAATAATTTTTATACTTTTTTTTATAGTAAAGACAATTTATCAACAAAAAAAATGAATCAAAATATCATTTCAAACTCACAGAATTTTTTGAAGAATAAAAGCTTAAATGAGATTTTATTTTCTCAAATTCAAGCTACAAAAAAAGTTTTTAACAAAAAAAAAATACCATTTAGAAGTTTTTTTTTAAAAAGTAGAAAAGAGGAAACTTTGGGTGAATTATTCACTTTTTTTATATTGGAAACTATTTTACTTGCTAGAGCTTTAAAAGTTAATCCTTTTAATCAACCCGCTGTTGAGCTTATAAAAAAAGAGACAAGTAAAATTTTACAAAGTTCTTAATTTACAAAATAGACTTTTGAAACTCCATAATTACGTATATCTAAAATTTTTATTTTATCAGTAATAACTAATTTATCATTTTTATGTCTATGCATAATAATCAAACCATTTTTTTTTAACATTTTTTTTTCAAAGATTTTCTCTAAAAGTTCATTTATTTTTGATTCTTTATAAGGAGGATCAAGAAAGATTATATCGAATTTTTTATCTATTATTTTATATGAATTTAAGTAATTAAAACAATCAACTTTGAAAATTTTGTAATTTTGTATTTCTCTAAGACTTGATAAATTTTTTTTTAATATGGAAGCAGCTTTTTCATAATTTTCTAAAAAATACGCACTTTGGCATCCTCTAGATATGCACTCTATTCCAAAAGACCCAACGCCAGAGAACAAATCCAAAATCGATGAATCTTTTAAATTGATATTAAATTTATTTGAGTTTTCTATAAGATTAAATATTGATTCTTTAACTATGTCTTTTAATGGTCGAGTATTCTTATCAACTGGTAAAAATAACTTTTTGCCTTTGAATTTACCTGAAATAATTCTCATGACTTAATTATCTTAAAACCAATATCTTTTCTAAAATAACCGTTTTCCCATTTTAAAATGTTAATTAATTCAATTGCTTGATCTCTACTTTTTTTAAGATCTTCAGATTTAATTACAAAATTAAGTACTCTTCCTCCATTAGAAAAAATCTTAGAGTTATGTATTCTAGTACCCGCATGAAATATATAATTATCATTTTTTAATTCTATTTTTTCTAAATTTTTTATTTCAATATTTTTCTTATATTCATCCGGATATCCTTTTGAGCAAAGAACAATACAAATACTTTTTTCATCAAACCAATTGATATCTAGGGATTTCAAATTTTTACTAACACAAGCTTCTATTATATCAATTAGATCAGTTTTAACTCTTGGAAGTATTGTCTGACATTCGGGATCGCCCATTCGTACATTGTACTCTATCAAATATGGTTCATTATTCATAATCATCAATCCTGCGTATAGAAAACCTTTAAAGTTTGAATTCAAATCTTTTAAGCCTTTAAGGGTTGGCTTAATTATTTTTTCTAGAATTTTTTCTTCTAATTTATTATTTTCAAGTCGAGAAGGAGAGTATGCTCCCATGCCACCTGTATTTTTACCCTTATCCCCCTCTAAAATTCTTTTATGATCTTGTGCAGTCCCAAATGTTCTAAAAGTTTCACCATCAGACACAATAAAAAAGCTCATTTCTTCACCTTTTAAAAATTCCTCTATTAAAATTTCTTCAGTATTACCAAATTTTCCATTAAAAATTTCTTCAACTCCTTTTTTAGATTGCTCTAATGTTTCACATATATACACACCCTTTCCTGCAGCCAATCCATCAGCTTTCACCACTATGGGAAATTTACAATTTTTCAAAAAATTTAGACTACTCTGTTTATCTTTAAAAACACCAAAACTCGCAGTTGGAATATTATATTTTTTGCATAGATTTTTAGTAAATATTTTTGAACCTTCCAATTGAGAGGCAACTTTATTAGGACCAAAGACTTTAATCTGATTTTTTTCCAAAAAATCTACAATTCCATCTACCAAAGGCTTTTCTGGCCCAACTACGATTATATCAATTTCCAATTTTTTGATATTATTTTTGATTTTTTCAAAATCATTTAAATTAGTCTCTATATTTTCGGCAATTAAGCTAGTTCCGGCATTTCCAGGAAAACAATAAATTTTATCAACTTTATGAGATCTTTTTAAGAAGACACAGATAGCATGTTCTCTTCCACCACTTCCAATTATTCCTATCTTCATATAAATATATATAAACCAAAAGTAATGAAAAAATTAGCAAAAATAAAATATTTACCCAACAATTTTAAGATCATAGAAAATGGAGATTATGTTTTATGTGCTATTTCTGGAAAAAAAATTTCATTGGACGAATTGAATTACTGGAATGTTGAGACCCAAGAAGCTTATTACTCATACAAGGAAGCGCATTTAAAAAAAGATAATAACATCGATTAAATTACATTTTCCATCTATTGTGTGTCCAAATCCATTGCTCAGGATTAGAGACTATCATTTTTTCTAAAACTTTATTTAGCTTAGTAGTGATTTCATTTATTGAATTATCCTCTGGGAATTTGATATTTTCTAAAATTTTCAATTTAAAACTATTATCATCTAGTCTTTGAATATATAAGGGGACTACAACAACTTTAAATTTTTTTATAAATTGTGCAGGTATAGTGGTCGTAAGAGCTTTTTTTCCAAATAGATTGCATTTTATTCCCTCAGAAACTCTTTGATCTATCATTAATGCTATTGAGGTCCCTTTTTTGAACTCTTTTAATAATTCTTTAGTTCCAGAAATTCCTTTTTTTATTTGTTTCTTGCAAATATATTTTTTTCTAATATTTTCCATAATTGGATTTAAGAATGGGTTGTTTAATGGTCTATAAACTGCCGCCAAATCAATACCAGATTTTTCTAAATGCATTGCCATTAACTCAAAATTATTAAAATGTCCTGATATAAATATAGCGGGTTTATTTAATGACTTGATTTTTTCAAGCTCTTCTTGATTTTCAACAATTATTTTTTCCGAAAATTTTGGTGATGTTCTAAATTTTTTAATGAATATATATTCAGCAAAAATTTTTCCATAGTTTTCCCACATACTTGTAATTATCTTATCCTTTTGTACAACATTTAAATTTGGAAATGCTAAAGATAAATTTGAAAAAGAAATTTTCTTAGATCTAAATAATGAACCGATATGTTTAAAGATAAAACTTGAGATCGTTTGAGAAATCTTTAGCCCAAGAATTTTATAAATCATAAATAGAAAAATTATTATAAAAAATTCAATTATATATTTAATTTTTTTCATTTATCTTAGACCTAATAAATTTTATCAATTTTTCTTGTTGAAATATTTCTAAATTAATTTTTATAAAATTAATTCTACTTTTATAAACATCGGGAATTTTGACAAAATCTTTCTCCGTGGTTATTATCTTAATATTTTTAATTTCAGAAATTTTAAGTAATTTTTCAACATCAACATTTTTATAATTATAATGATCTGGAAAAAAAAATTCTTCTGCTATATTAAAGTCATTATTGACAAGTATATTTTTAAAACTATTATTATTTCCTATCCCTGAAAATATGAGATACTTATCATTTAAACTAAACTCATTTTTATTTTCAATACATAGAAAAGAATTAAATATTCTAATTTTTGGGTTTATTTCATTTATTGTTTTATAGATATTCTCAAAATTAAATTTTCTATCAAGGCATTTAAGAATTACAGCGTCATATCGTTTCAAACTATCAATTTTTTCTCTTAAGGGGCCAGAAGGAATTAAGCAACCGTTCCCAATCCAACTCTGGCTATCAAAACAAACAAACTTAACATCATAGTCTATTTGATTGTCTTGAAGTCCATCATCAAAAATTACTACTTCGTAATTTTCCTTAATGGCTTTTTGTATAATTTTTGTCCTATTAACATCCAATATCAAATTTGATTTTTTTTTTAGTATGATTTCCTCATCCCTTTGATTTGGATAAATTTTTTTTGCAGTACATACTTTAATATTTATTTTTTTTAACAATTCATCAAGTTTAATCACTGTTGGTGTTTTTCCAGTTCCACCTACATAAATATTGCCGATACAAATAGATTTAATTTTGAGATATTTTTTTTTTTGTTTTTTTTCTAAAAAAAAATTATTCAGCCTAATAAGTATAGTTAGAGGTGCAAGAATGTATGATATTATGTTAGGTTTTTTAAAGTCCCAAAATTTTGGTTTTTTAAGTTTCATTAAAAAATATTAGCAAATTTCATTAAATATTTTATTTAAAATTCGTTTTCCTTCTATATTTAATTTTTTGATTGTTTTTTGTGAATAGTTTTTTTTATTTATTGTTTTTTCGAGTGCTTTTAGAAGGTGATTTTCACTATTAATCTTATAAGAAATTTTTTCCTTGCTTAGATAGTTATAGATTTCAGTAAAATTTGATACGTGAGGTCCATGAAAAATACGACATCCATACCTAGCAGCTTCCAGGGGATTCTGACCACCATGATTTATCAACGATCCCCCCAGAAAAACATTTTTACAAATTTTGAAAATAGATTTAGTTTTTCCGTAAGAGTTTACAAGATAAACATCCGTATTTATATTAATCCTTTTTTTTGGATAATCCAAATGCACATTTAGCTTAAGTTTTTTAAGCTCAGTTAAGATTTGATTTACTCTATGAACATGTCTGGGTACTATTATAGTACAAATATTTTTGTACTTTTTTTTTAGTTTTAAATGAACAAGTCCACAAAATTTTTCTTCATTAAAATGTGTGCTTGATGCACACCAAGAATTTTTAGTAAAAATAAAATTTTTCAAGTTTTTATTAATAACCACATTCTGACTCTCTGATTGACTAAATTTTAGATTACCTAAATATTTTATATTTTTTGCACCTAATTTTTTTAAATAATTTTTAGATTCTATACTTGAAGATAAACATAAATTAAATTTACTAAAGATAAATTTAGAAAATTTGGGAAATATAATCCACCTATTAAATGTTTTTTTGGTAATTCGTCCGTTTAAAAGAATAATAGGTATTTTTTGATTGTATAGATTTTCAATTGTATTTGGCCATATTTCTGAGTCAATGAAGAAAACTTTTGAGGGCTTCCAATAATTTAAAAATTTTTTTGAAATAAAATTGCAATCTATTGGAAAAAATTGATGAATTGTTTTTTTTAAGTTTAGTTTTTTAATAATGAAAGATGAACTAAGTGTATTTGATGTAATTAAAATTTGATTTATTTTTTTATCATTTTCAAACTTTTCTATCAATGGAATAATACTTTGAATCTCACCTACACTAGCACCGTGAAACCAAATTAACTTTCCAGATCTTCTTTTTTTTGTAAAAAAACTGAATTTTTCTCTGAATCGTTTTATATCTTCTTTTTTTTTAAGGATTCTAACAATTATAATTAGAGGAGAAAAAAAAAATACAATATTAATTAAAATATTATAAATAAAAAACATTAAACTTTAATTTGTTTATCATAAAAAATTTTATAAATTGATGAAGTTTTCATCAATTCATCGTGATTACCTTCAGCAACAACATTGCCAGAGTCAATTACATAAATTTTGTCAGAATTAAGAATTGTTGATAATCTATGAGCAATCACAATAGTTGTTCTGTCTTTTGTTAAAAAACTTACTGCTTTTTGAATCTTATCCTCAGTTTCAGCGTCTAATGACGATGTTGCTTCGTCTAATAATATAATTTTGCTCTTTTTAAGTATTGCTCTTGCAATGGATAATCTTTGTTTTTCACCACCTGATAATCTTATTCCATTTTCACCAATCTTTGTATCATACTTAAATTGTAATTTTTCAATAAACTCTGAAGCATAAGAAAGTTTAGCCGCATTATAAATTTCTTCATCAGTCGCGTTCATATCAGCATATGCAATATTATTCTTAATTGTATCATCAAATAAGTTAGTATCCTGGCTGACAAAAGAAATGTTGTTTCTCAATGATTTAAGTTTAGTTTTATAAATTGATTGATTATCGATAGTTATTTCTCCAGCATCAGAATCATAAATTCTAGGAATCAAATTTAATATAGTTGACTTACCACTTCCACTGTGTCCAACTAATGCGGTCATTTTCCCTCCCTTCATTTTTAAATTAATATTTTCTAAAGTAATAATTTTTTTGATTTCCGAGTTTTCTGTGTCGTTATCATAAGAAAATTCAATATTCTTAAACTCAATATCTCCATTTTTGATAATTAGTTCTTTATCATCTTTACTACTTTTTAATTTTGATTTTTCATCAATAATTGGAAGTATCCTTCTAGAAGATGTTAATCCTTGATTAATAACAATGTTTAAAGTAGCTAATGACCTGACAGGCTGATAAGCGAGCATCATAGCCGCTAAAAAAGAGAAGAAATTACTAATTTCTATCTCATCGCTCATCACTAACCTTCCAGAATAATAAATTAAAATTGCAATAATTATCCCAGTCATAATTTCCATAATTGGTGAAGCTCTAACGAAAACAATTGCCATTTTTTTCCCTTTTTCTTTAACTTTCTCTAAAAAAATTTCTGCTCTATTTTTTTCATAGATTTCTTTTTGAAATATCTTAATTAATTTGTGATTTTTAAACATATCTATTAAATATGAACTTAACACTCCAGCCCATTCCATTTGTTCAAAAGAAACTTTTGTTATTCTTTTCCCTAGTGATCTTGCTGCAAATGAGGCTAATGGAATCATTATAATTGCAATTAGCGACAATTCCCAATTTTGAAAAAACATTACACCAAGCAATCCAATTAAAGTTAAAGTATCTTTAAAAATATTTAAAATCGCAGTGCTTATTAAATTAGTTAAATGAGCAACATCATTTGTAATATTAGAAATGAATTTTCCAGTATGCTTGTTGTCAATCAATCTTGTATCTGCATCAATCAAATTATTTAGCATCTGTACTTGAACATCTTTTCTTACCTCCTCAGAAACACTAATCATTGTAATCTTTGCAATGTATAAAGATAATCCCTTGGTGGTAAAAGCTATCACAATCAAAATTGGAATAATCAAGATCATTTTTTGATCTTTTTTTATAAAGATTTCTTTAATAGCAGGGTCTAGAAGATATGCAATTGATGATGTACTCCCCGCAACAGCAACAGAAAGCAATAAAGCAAAAATAATTTTTTTTAAGTGTTTGCGGGTATAATCTTTGTAAAGTCTTTTAAGAATCTGAATATCTGACATTAGTTTAATTTTCCTATAATTAACGAGATAAAAATTAGCACACCAATTAGATTATTAGATTTAAATATTTTAAGACAAACATTTGGTAAATTTGATTTAAAATTTTTTAATTGAACAAAATACATATGATAAATAACTATTGATAAAAAAATAAAATATAACTTTTTAAAATCACTTAAGTAACCTACAGTTACAAGACTTATTAAAAGAACAGAATAACATACATGTAAAAAAATAATTGGATTAGATTTAAATTTTATCGATGTTGATTTAACTCCTATAATTTCATCATCTTTAATATCTTGAAATCCGTAT
>MDTD01163046.1_pt1 | contig 11409 bp, 12 predicted proteins | sample 811221 | NCBI WGS metagenome assembly MDTD01 (sample SAMN05326646, study PRJNA326480) | marine metagenome | isolation source: seawater | place: Pacific Ocean: South West | collected 2011
AGAGGGATTCGAACCCTCGAGAGGCTTTCACCCCTACACACTTTCCAGGCGTGCGCCTTAAACCACTCGGCCACCTCTCCACAAAGATTTTATAATTGAAAAATTAGATTAATCATATTAAAAAATATATTATAAATTATGGGAAGAGTTTTTATTACATTTGGTTTATTTTTTTTTGGAGTTTCATTACTTGGGATTTATTTAGATGTTGTATTACATTTAGAAGGTAATGTCGGATACACACAAATCGGACAAATCTGGTACAAGTATGCTCCCAACAGTTTACAAATTGCAGAAGCAATAGTTAGTAGATACATTGATCCTTGTTCATCTTTAGAAATTTTAAATTGCTCTACTTTTGTTTGGCATCCTATAATATCTACTTTTTTACTTTTCCCAGCAGGGTTAATGTTTGGTGTTTTGACAATAATTTTTATTTATTTTGGAACAAAAAAAAGAAGAATTAATAAAATTAATTAAATCTTTAAAGCTTCAAAAAATGCATTCTGAGGAATTTCAACTTGTCCGAATTGTCTCATTTTCTTTTTACCCGCCTTTTGTTTTTCAAGAAGTTTTCTTTTTCTAGAAATATCACCTCCATAACATTTAGCAGTCACATCTTTTCTAACAGCACTTATAGTTTCACGAGCTATAACTTTAGAACCAATTGCAGCCTGTAAAGCAACCTTAAATAATTGTCTTGGTATTAATTCTTTTAATTTTAAACAAATCGCTCTTCCTCTTTTTTCAGCATGATCTTTATTTATTATCATTGCCAATGCATCAACTGAATCTCCATTTACAAGAATAGATACTTTTACAAGGTCTCCCAACCTATATTTATCAAATTGATAATCGAAACTGGCATATCCTGAAGACACACTTTTTAATCTATCATAAAAATCAAAAACAACTTCATTTAATGGAAGCTTGTAAACCAACATGGCTCTTGTTCCGACGTAGCTGAGATCAACCTGTTCACCTCTTCTTTGCGTACAAAGAGTTAAAACTGGACCCAAGTACTGATCGGGGACAAAAATTGTAGCGTTTATCCATGGCTCCTGAATGTAATCAAGATTATTTAAGTCTGGTAAATCTGCTGGATTATGTAATTTTATTAATTCACCATTAGTTTTTTTAATTTCATATACAACTGAGGGTGCAGTTGAAATTAATTCTAAATTGAATTCCCTAGTTAGTCTTTCTCTTACGATTTCCATATGCAACAAACCAAGAAACCCACATCTATAACCAAATCCTAATGCTGCAGAAGTTTCCGCTTCAAAATTAAAGGATGAGTCATTTAAAGATAATTTTTCTAATGCATCTTTTAAATCACTAAAATCAGCACTATCAGTTGGAAAAAGACCACAAAATACTACTGGTGTAGACGGTTTAAAACCGTCTAACATTGAATTTGTAGGCTTTTTATCGTCTGTAATAGTATCACCAACATTACAATCAGCTACAGTTTTAACTGAAGCTGTAAAAAAACCAATTTCACCTGGTCCCATTGAGTCCACATTAACTATTTTTGGTGTAAAAATTCCTAAATTATCTACAGTATAACTTGATCCAGTAGACATAAATCTTATTTTTTGACCTTTATATAGTTTTCCGTCCACAATTCTGACTAAAATTAAAATACCTAAATAAGGGTCAAACCAACTATCAATTAACATAGCTTTTAATTGATTAACTACATTTCCTTCTGGAGGAGGAATTTTTTCTATCAACGAGCTTAATACGGATTTTATTCCAACACCAGTCTTAGCAGATACCTCAATTGCCTCTTTACCCGGCAAACCTATAACTTCATCAATCTGCTTTTTTATTCTTTCTGGCTCAGATGCTGGAAGATCAATCTTATTTAAAACAGTAACTATTTCATGATCTTCATCAATTGCTTGATAAACATTTGCAAGAGTTTGTGCTTCAACTCCTTGAGAAGAATCTACTATTAATAATGATCCTTCGCATGCTGATAATGATCTTGACACTTCATAAGAAAAATCAACGTGTCCAGGGGTATCTATCAAATTTAATGTATAGGTCTCTCCATCATCATGCAAATATTTCAAGCGAACTGTTTGGGCTTTAATTGTAATACCTCTTTCTCTTTCAATATCCATATTATCAAGTATCTGTTCTTTCATCTCTCTATCTTTTAAAGCACCACACTCCTGTATTAGCCTATCCGCCAAAGTCGATTTTCCATGGTCTATATGGGCTATAATAGAAAAATTTCTGATTTTTTTTGTATCTTCCATTTAAGATAATTTAACTATTAAAAAAAAATTTACAATTTCATATTAGTAATTTTATTTTTACCTTAAATCCGCTTGACTAAACTAGTTATGTTGTTAGGTTTAAAATATGAATGGATATAATTTGTCAATGTATAATTTACTAATCCTATGATGCCCTGTCTCTTTGGAGCCAGGGTTATTAACTTTTTTATTAATAGGATTTATGTGAATGACAAAATATAACAAATATACTCAATACAAAACTGTCGAAATTAAAAATAGAGATTGGCCGAATAATACATTAAATAAATGTCCTGTTTGGTGTTCTGTAGACCTAAGGGACGGAAATCAGGCTTTAGCAGAACCAATGGACAGTAAACGCAAAATGAAATTTTTTAAAAAACTAATTGAGATTGGATATAAAGAAATAGAGGTTGGTTTTCCATCAGCTTCAGATACAGATTTTAATTTTATAAGAGAATTGATAAATGATAATCATATCCCAGATGATGTAACAATTCAGGTTTTGACACAATCAAGAGAAGAATTAATAATTAAAACAATTAATAGCCTTAAAGGATCAAAAAACGCAATTATTCACTTATATAACTCCACAAGCGCTCTTCAAAGAAAAGTTGTCTTTAAAGAAGATATGGATGGTGTAAAAAAAATTGCTACTGATGGTGCAAAAATAATTAGTGATAATATGACACTTCTCAATAAAACTAATGTTAGATTAGAATATTCTCCAGAGAGTTTCACTGGAACTGAATTGCCTTACGCTCTTGAAGTATGCGAGGATGTGTTAAATATTTGGCAAGCAAGTGAAGCTAGTCCTGTCATTATAAATCTACCAGCAACTGTCGAAATGTCATCCCCTAATATATATGCTGATCAAATTGAATGGATGAGTAAAAATTTTTCTGACCGAAAAAGAATTGTTCTTTCTTTACATCCTCATAATGACAGAGGCACTGCTGTTGCTGCTACAGAATTAGGATTAATGGCAGGAGCAGATAGAGTTGAAGGAACTCTTTTCGGAAATGGAGAAAGAACTGGAAATGTAGATTTAATCACTCTTGGGCTCAATCTATTCACACAAGGAATAAATCCTAAAATTGATTTTTCTGATATAAACTCATTAATTGAAATAGCAGAATATTGTAATAGGTTACCAATTCATGATCGTCACCCATACGCAGGGAAACTTGTTCATACAGCTTTCTCAGGAAGTCATCAAGATGCTATACGAAAAGGGATGGATGCTATTGAAAAATCTAATTCTCATAAATGGGAAGTTCCATATCTACCAATAGATCCAGCTGATATAGGAAGAACTTATGAAGCTATCATAAGGGTTAACAGTCAATCTGGTAAAGGCGGTTCTGCTTGGATACTTGAAACAGAACATCAAATAAAAATACCTAAACAAGCAGAAATAGAATTATCAAAACACGTTCAAAAACTAGCTGATGCCTCTGGACTTGAGATTTCGAGTAATGATATTTGGGAAATATTTCAACAACAATTTTTAAAAAATACACCTTTCAAATTAATAAACTTTGTTTCAAAGGCTTCAAATAAAACATCAGGTCTTGAGATAATTAATGCTGACATTGAATATAATGGAAAAATAGATAATTTTACCAGTGAAGGAAATGGACCTATATCTGCTTTTGTAAACGGAATAAGAGAAAATTACAATTTAGAATTTACACTTAAAGATTTTGGACAAAACACAAGAAGTGCTACATCAAAAGCTGAATCTGCTGCATACGTTGAATTAAAAGATAAAAATGAACAATCAGTTTTTGGGTGTGGTATTCACACAAGTATAACATTAGCTCCAATTCTTGCAGTTATAAGTGCCATAAACAAAATTAATTAGGCGGCAGAGGTGCATTTAAGACAGATTTTAAAAAAGAACTCATTTTTTTTAATTTAGAATACCAATTTTTTATATTCGAAAAGTTTTCTATCTCAATTTCAAGATTAACACATCTATGGCACCATATTCCAAGAGGTATGTCTGCCAAGCTAAAATGATTTCCAACAATATAAGATTTATTAGACAAATTATTATCAATTATTTCGAGTAAAATTAGAATATCATCTTTTGCCTTTTGAGCTACTAATTCATTTCTTTGGTCTTTAGGTAAACTTAACTTATGTGCTGTCATAAGAGAGCAAGGAGAAGCAAATGTAAAACTTCCCCAATCCATCCATTGATCAATTTTTGCATTAATTAAAATATTTTCTTCAATTAAAAAATTAGATTTTTTAGATAAATATCTCAATATTGCATTAGATTCGTATAAAATAATTTTGTCATCCTCGAGTACTGGAATACGACTATTTGGGTTCATCTTGACAAATGAATTAGTTTTTGTTCCTCCAAAAATACCTCCGAAATTTAAATTTTGAATATTTATGTTCGCATAACTACAAAACCAATTGACCTTTTGGACATTAGCAGATGATAATCTACCATAAATTTTAATTGCCATAAAAATACCTTTTATTGTATATATAATTTAAATTTTACTTTATGAAAAATAAAATATCAATTTTAGAAAATAGATCTGTTATAAAGATTTACGGTAAAGATAACCATACATTTCTAAACAATATTATTTCAAATAATTTATGTAAAATAAATGAAAAAGAAGTTCTTTTAAGTACATTATTGTCACCACAAGGAAAAATTTTATTTGATTTTTTTATATTTAAAAATGCTGATGATTATTTTATTGAATGCAGTAAAAACCAATTAAATGAATTAATAAATAAATTAAATTTATACAGCTTAAGATTAGAAGTAAGTATCGAAAAAAAAGATTTGAGTGTAGTTGTTAGTAATTTTTTTTTTAAAGGTGAGATTACAAGAAAAGATCCTAGATTTCAGGGTAAAATTATATATAGAAGTTTATCAAAACATAAAGATGAAACTATAAATCATGATACATCTGAATGGTATGACCACTTAAGATATTTAAAATTATATCCTGAAAGTGAATTAGAAATACCTTCAAATAAAATTTATCCATTTGAAATTAAAATTATTTATGAAAATGGAATAGATTTTAATAAAGGATGTTTTATAGGTCAGGAAGTGTTAGCAAGAGTAAAGTATAGAGGTTCTGTAAAAAAAAGATATGCTAGTTTCAAAATTGAATCTACTGAAATTATTGATAATGGAAAAATTTATGATATTAATAATAAATTAGTTGGATCTTTAGTTTATAATTTAAAAATTAATTCTGACATATTCGGTTTTGGGATTTTAAAAACTGAACACATTCAGAAAAAATCTTATTTATTTTGTGAAAACTTTCAAATCAATATAATAAACTAATTTATTATAATTTCTGTAATCTTAAATTGACAATTGAAAATTAAAAATTTAGTAAATATTAATAACTATAGGAGTTCATTATGTCACTTTTGATGCCAAAGGCTACAGCAGTTTGGTTAATTGATAATACAACTTTAACGTTTGAGCAAATATCAGAATTTTGTGATTTACATGTTTTAGAGGTACAGGCGATTGCTGATGGAGACGTTGGCCAAGGAATTATCGGATTTGATCCTATACAAAATGGGCAACTATCCAAAGAAGAAATAGATAGATGTTCTTCCGATACAAACCTAAAATTACAACAACTTGATGGTAATAATAACTTTGCATCAGATAAAACAAAAGGTCCAAAATATATCCCTTTATCTAGAAGGGGTGATAAACCAAATGCAATTGCCTGGCTAGTAAAAAATCATCCTGAACTTAAGGATAGTCAAATTAGTAGACTAGTTGGAACAACTAAATCAACAATAGAAAAGATTAGAAATAGATCTCATTGGAATATATCAAGTATTACAGCAAAACATCCTATTTTACTTAAATTATGTTCACAAGAGGATTTAGAAAAAGAAGTTTTAAAATCTGGAGGATCGATAAATATTTCTACAACAGATGACCAATAAAAATAAAAATCCCCTTGTTGGAATATTAATGGGAAGTCAGTCAGACTGGGATGTAATGAAAGTAGCTAAAAGCCAATTAAATGATCTAGGTATTTCTAGTGAAGAACAAATAATTTCAGCTCACAGAACTCCAAATAGAATTACTGATTATGCAAATAGAATTTTAAAAAATAATATAAAAGTTATTATTGCTGGAGCTGGTGGAGCGGCACATTTACCTGGCATGATGGCATCCCATACATATATTCCAGTAATAGGTGTTCCTATTGAAAGTACAAGTTTAAATGGAATTGATAGCTTGCTATCAATAGTACAAATGCCAAAAGGTATACCAGTTGCAACAGTTTCAATAGGAAAAACTGGTGCAAAAAATGCAGCAATTTTAGCAGCAGAAATTTTGAGCATACAAAATGAAAAAATTCGAAACAAATTGGTTTCTTGGAAAAGAAGTATGAGAGACAATGTCCCACTTGAGCCAAAGTAAAACTTTCAAATAATTACTAGATATGTCTTCTAAAAATAAGAAAATAGGTGTATTAGGGGGTGGACAACTTGGAAAAATGATAGCTGAAGCAGCTAATCAATTAGGTTATTATACTGTTCTTTACTGTCCAAAAGGAGATAATCCTGCTCAAAAATATGTTGATGAATATATAGATGGCTATTGGGAAGATCTTAAAAAATTAGAAATATTTGGCTCTAAGGTTGATGTGGTTACATCTGAATTTGAAAATGTACCCGCTAAAACCTTGAATTTTTTATCAAAAATGACAAAAGTTTATCCATCATGTCAATCTTTTAGTATTGCACAAAAAAGAAATAAAGAAAAAGAATTAGCATCAAAGTCAGGTTTCCTAGTTCCAAAATGGTTTAGGATTAAATCTTTATATGATTTAACAAAATATTCAAAAATTTTAAATTACGAATGTATCCTTAAAACTAATTCTTTGGGCTATGATGGGAAAGGCCAAGTTATTATTTCAAAAAATATAAATCTTAACAAAATTTGGAATGACATTGATTTCAACGATTGTATATTAGAAGAAAAAATTAAATTTGATAGAGAAATATCTATTCTGTACGCAAAAAGCGTTAATGGTTCTGATTGTTTTTTTCCATTGTCAGAAAATTATCATAATAATGGAATTTTAAAAAATACTATAGCTCCGGCAATTCTTGAAAATGAATTAAAAATAAATTTAGAGTTTATGGTAAAGAAATTATCAAGTTTACTAAATTTAAAAGGTCTTTTAACTGTAGAACTTTTTCAACGTAATAAAGAATTAATTTTTAATGAGATTGCACCTCGACCTCATAATTCTTTTCATTGGACAATTGAGGCTTGTAAAAGTAGTCAATTTGAAATTTTGATTAAATCAATTACTGGAGAAAATATTGATAATCAATTAGTAAATCAAAATTGGAAAATGGTTAATTTACTTGGGAATGATATAAAAAATTTAAAAAAATATAATTTTCACGAAAATCAAAATATACATATATACGGAAAAAGGGAAGTGAAGAACGGAAGAAAAATGGGGCATATTACGTATCCAATTTAATTATTTTTCCCAAAATTATATGGCACATCTTGGTAAACTTCATTAATAAAATTTGAAAATAATAGAAAAGCATAGGGTCTCCAACGGTTTACTGGCAATTTTTGATCATCATTGTCCGGAAAGTAATTCTCTGGCATAGATATTTTTACTTTTTCATTTTTATCGCGTAAATATTCATCTTTCAAAGTTTCTGCGTCATATTCTAAATGATTTAAAATATAAAGATCTTTAGTATGACGAGACCTAACCATGCCGACCCCTGACAATTTTGAATGAGCAAGAATTTCAAGATCTTTACTACTTAAATCATCTTTTCTTGTTTCTGTAAATCGAGACACTGGCATTGGAAACCTATTAGTAAAACCTTGAAGCAAACGGTCATTATTTTCTAATAACTCATGATCATAGACACCAAATAATTTATTTTTTAAAATATATTTTTCGACATTATATAAAATCTTTAAGAAAACTTGACTACCCCAACAAATACCAAGTCTTCTAAAAACGTTGGTTTTTGACCAATTTACAATTTCACATAATTCATCCCAATAAGTAACATTTTCAAAAGGTAATGTCTCAATTGGAGCACCTGTTAAAATCAAAACATCAAAAAACTCATTCTTTATATCGTGCAAAGTTTTATAAAACTGAATCAGATAATCTTTATTTGTATTTTTTGGTTGATATGACTTGGTTGTCATCAATGTAAGTTCAATCTGTAATGGAGATGCCCCTATTAATCTTGCAAATTGAATTTCAGTAGGTATTTTTTTTGGCATTAAGTTTAATAATAAGAACTTTAGTGGTCTTATATCTTGTTTTTCAGCATAGCTACTATTAATAACATCAACTGCTTCACTTAAGAGAGCTTCTCTTGCAGGCAAATTATCAGGAATTTTAATTGGCATTATTTAATCGTTTTGTTTATATGAAAATTTACTTAACTTAAATTTTTTAAAAATCTTATCAATAGTATTCAATGGATTAGATTGATTAATTAAATTTGGTAATTTTTTTAATTCTCCCAATTTAGAAACATTATCTAATCTTCTTTCAAGAAAATCCTCAACTTTATCAAAATCTTTTTCACTTAACCAATATGATAAAGTGGAACTATAAACACCTGATAGAATAAGTCTCTTAGTGTAAAAAGAAAAGTCTGTTGATTTATCACCACAATCTCTCCAAATAATATCACATGTTTTATACAACATTGTTAGAGCAGTTCGTGAATTTTTTGGTTGTGCCATCATTCCTATTGATATCCTAACGGCTTCTCTAAAATTTGTTGCAGCTTTTAGTCTGTACAAAATCTGATATTTAATTTTATTTGGAATTCTCTCTTTCTTATATTTAGGTTTTTTAAAGCTTTCTCTCATTTTTAGATCCAAATAAGTATTGAATTTAATAATAATATTTATCAAATCATCGTTAAAAAGTCCTTTTATAATGTTTTTATCATGTTCCGATATTTTTTTTGATTTAAATAACTTTATTTCTATTGCAGAATTGTAGAGGGTTTCCCATGTCCAACCTTCAAAAGGTACATTTTCAAGAAATGTTAATAATAACTTTGTCTCAGTTTTTTTATCGATATTTTTCATTGTTTACAAATTCCATTATATAAAGTATGTGAATTTAATAGTCTTTCAAGAAAAAAGACTATATAATTTTATATTTTTCATAAAACACTTGCATATACTTTAAATAATATGTTATTAAAACGCTCTTTAAAGGAATTTATATGTATGTATCTGTCAGGGACAATAATGTCGATCAAGCTCTAAGAATTCTAAAGAAAAAAATGCAAAGAGAAGGTGTTTTTAGAGAAATGAAAAATAGAAGGGTTTATGAAAAACCATCTGAAAAAAAAGCTAGAGAGCTTGCTGAAAGCACTAGAAGAGTTAGAAAGTTAATGCGAAAGAGATTGGAAAGAGAAGGTTATTAATAATAATTAATTAGTAATCTATAGCCGTACTTTTGTACGGTTTTTTTTTTGAGAATTTAAAATGATAATTGGTTGCCCTAAAGAATTAGATAAAGACGAAAAAAGAGTTGCTTTGACTCCATCAAGCGCTAAAGAGTTAATTAAACTTGGATTTATTTGTCAAATAGAAACAAGCGCAGGATTAGATTCAAATTACTCTGATCAAGATTATAAAAAAGTTGGAGTTAAGATTATATCTTCAAAAGATATCTGGTCTAAATCAGATATTATTATTAAAGTTAAGGCCCCAGAAAGTATTGAGTTAAAATTAATAAAACCAAAAACAACGCTTATATCCTTTGTTTGGCCTGCACAAAACAAAAAACTTCTTAATGATCTTAAGAAAAAAGATGTCTCTGTGATATCTATGGATATGATACCAAGAATTAGTAGAGCGCAAAAAATGGATGCTCTGTCTTCGATGGCTAACATAGCTGGTTATAGAGCAGTAATTGAAGCAAGTAACAACTTTGGCAGATTTTTTACAGGTCAAATCACGGCTGCAGGAAAAGTTGCTCCTGCTAAGGTTTTAGTTATCGGTGCAGGTGTCGCTGGATTAGCTGCAATAGGTACTGCTCAGTCATTAGGAGCTATTGTAAGAGCTTTTGATGTGAGGCCAGAAGTCGCTGAGCAAATAGAATCGATGGGTGCTGATTTTTTGCTATTAGACTTTGATGAGGATGGATCAGGCGAAGGTGGGTATGCAAAACCTGCTTCTAAAGAATTTATAAAAAAAGAGATGCAACTTTTTAGAGAACAGGCACCTGAAATTGATATTGTCATCACTACAGCACTTATTCCTGGAAAACCTGCTCCTTTGTTATGGCCAAAAGAGATGGTAAAGCTAATGAAACCTGGTTCAGTCGTAGTTGATTTAGCTGCGGAACAAGGTGGAAATTGTGATTTAACCAAACCTAATAAACTTTATAAAACAAGTAATAACGTCACTATTATTGGTTATACTGATTTACCTAGTCGAATGGCAACACAATCTTCCAATCTATATTCAACAAATGTTAGACATATGTTAAGTGATTTAACACCTGAGAAAAATGGTAAAATTAATATTAATATGGACGATGATGTGATTAGGGGCTCCACAGTTATTTTAAATGGGAAAATAACATTTCCTCCACCTCCTCCGAAGGTTCAAGCAATTGCTAAACACGAAAGTAAAAACACATCCAAAACACAAGAAGAAATTGAAAAAGAAGAAATACTCAAACAAAAGAAAGCTGGGTTTCAACAACTAATTTTATTAGTAACAGGTGCTCTACTTATGCTACTAATTGGTTTTTATGCACCATCATCTTTTATGCAACATTTCATAGTTTTTGTATTATCTTGCTTTGTTGGTTTTCAGGTAATATGGAATGTTTCTCATTCTCTCCATACACCATTAATGGCGGTAACTAATGCAATTTCAGGTATTATAATTGTCGGTGCCCTTTTACAAATTGGCTCAACAAACTATATAGTCAACATATTAGCAATCATATCTGTAATGATTGCAACTATAAATATTGTTGGTGGGTTCCTTGTTACAAAAAGAATGTTATCAATGTTTAAGAAAAGTTAGTTATGACACAAGAATTGTTAACAGCATTATATATTGCAGCTAGTGTTTTAT
>MDTD01034961.1_pt1 | contig 11408 bp, 11 predicted proteins | sample 811221 | NCBI WGS metagenome assembly MDTD01 (sample SAMN05326646, study PRJNA326480) | marine metagenome | isolation source: seawater | place: Pacific Ocean: South West | collected 2011
TGATTGTGGCATTTGCTGTTTTTATTCTGGTCAAAGCAATAAACACAGCCAAGCGGCAAAAGGAGGAGTCGCCGGAAGAACCGGCAGCACCGCCTAAGCAGGAAGTGCTCCTGGAAGAGATCAGGGATTTGCTGAAGGCTAAAGCCTGAATTCGGTAAGGAAAAGATAAAGAATTAGAAAATGACAGACAGATGTCAAGTGGTGAGTGGTATTTTAGTATAAACTCCCATCAATTCAGTAAGAACTGTGAACCTTCAGAAAAAAGCATAGCCGTCAGCCGGAGTAAGTCTCTATCGGTTCATCAGTTTGGACAACCTTATCTTGGAAGACCTTCTATAAGGAAAATCCCCTTTATGAACAGATCCAGAGCCTTTTCTCAGACCTGTCCCAGTTGTAGTGGCATGGACGTCAAGCCGGTTTCACATTGTTCTCGTTGTGTTCTTGACCGGGAACAAGAAAAGGGGATTGAGTCGAGTGAGGGGCCATTGTCAGAGCCCGAGGATGTCTGTCTCAAGTATATGCAGTTTACCCTTAAACCTCTGGGTATAATTCTTGCCTTTTTGGGAATTCCTTTATGTTTCCTTTTTGGACTGGGACTGTCCGACAGAAGACGGCTCCAGCTTTTTGGAGGATTGGCTATTCTGATCATGTTGATCGGACGGTTCGGCGTAGGACCCCAGCTGGCGGGAGCTGCGGTGATAGTGGCGGTGGCTCTCGGTTGCGTCGAAATGACAGTTTGATAAAAGTAGTATTTCTTTCTTGCCACAGGGTAAATTGATATTCAGTCAGAGAAAGGTCGACCTGAGTAATGGGCAAGAGCGTTGAAACCCGGGAAGAGCGAAGGGCGTTTACCTCGCTTAAGGGCGTGGAATTGTTGACCAATCCACTCTTTAATAAAGGTACCGCTTTTACTGCCGAAGAGCGCAGCGAACTGGGGCTCTGGGGACTTTTACCCCCGCATATAGATACGATTGACGGTCAGATCGAGAGAGCCTACCAGGCATTTGAGATGGAGCCGACAGATTTAGAGAGACATATCTTTCTGCGTAATTTGCAGGATCATAATGAAGTGCTCTTTTACAGGCTTTTGATGGAACATATTCCGGAAATGATGCCCATTATTTATACTCCCGTGGTCGGCGAAGCCTGTCAGAAATTCAGCCATATATTCCGGCAGCGCAGGGGAATCTATATCTCCTATCCGGATCGCCAGAGGATCAAAGAAATTCTTGACAATGTTTATCGTCCGTCGGTCCAAGTAATTGTTGTCACCGACGGAGAGAGAATTTTGGGTCTAGGGGATCAGGGTACCGATGGCATGGGTATTCCGATTGGAAAACTGAGTCTCTATAGTCTCTGTGGTGGTATTGATCCTGCCACCACATTGCCAATAATTCTTGATGTCGGCACCGACAACGAAGAGCGATTGAAAGATCCCCTTTATATAGGGTGGAGAAATCGCCGAATTCGAGATGAGCGATATGATCAGTTTGTCGACGAATTTGTGCAACACGTGAATGATAGATTCCCCGGGGTTCTCTTGCAGTGGGAGGATTTCGCGAATAGAAACGCGCGCAGATTACTTGAGAAGTACCGAAATAAGCTTCTTACCTTTAATGATGATATACAGGGCACTGCTTCCGTCGCTCTTGCCGCTATCATGTCTGCGCTGAAAGTCTCCGGCACTAAACTCGTGAACGAGAACTATGTGATATTCGGAGCGGGCTCTGCCGGTGTAGGTATCGCTGAGTTGCTTTGCGAGGCCCTTCTGGATGCCGGTCTTGATGAGAGCGCCGCCAGGAACCGTATCTGGTTGGTGGATCGCCAGGGTCTGATTCACAATCGACTGAACGATATTCAGGAAGTTCAAAGACCATTTGTGAAAGATTACGAGAGGCTAGCCGCCGAGTGGCGGTTGGAAGGCGACGAAGTCAACCTGGAAAGAGTAATCGAATCTACCCGTGCCTCAGTGCTGGTAGGTGTCTCTGGCCAGCATAATGCTTTCCATGAGAGGGTGGTGCGTCAGATGTCCCTCAATAGCAAAACGCCGATCATATTGCCATTATCAAACCCCAATACTTGCTGTGAAGTAGAGCCGCACAAAGTCTTGCAGTGGACCGATGGTAAGGCTCTGGTTGCCACGGGCAGCCCATTCAAACCGGTAGAGCTGGGACAAGGAGTCTATGAAATCAGCCAGTGTAATAATTGTTATATTTTCCCTGGTATCGGACTTGGTGTTCTTTCCGTTGGAGCAAAGACGATAACAGATTCGATGTTTATGAAGGCCGCAGAAGCACTTAGTGAACTCTCACCTGCTCTTGAAAGAGCGGGAGGGGCTCTTTTGCCTTCGCTTCCTGATATCAGGCATGTTTCCAGGCAAATAGCGCGAGCCGTTGCCCTGGAAGCGGTTCGGTGTGGTTCGACAGAGGACTATGGTGAGGAAGAGGTTGATAGACGCATAGATGAATTGATGTGGTATCCGCAGTACATGAGATATACCAGTGTAGAAGAAAGGTGAAATTAATCCGGTGAATAAGACTAAATCATTGAAGATAGATGAAAAGTTTATCGAGGAAGTATGCAACGCTCTGAAAGAAGGGCGTCGACTGAGAAAGAAACTGCCCACCATAAGTGGTGAGATCTTTGTGGATCGCCAACTTCCATACTTGTGTGTTTATCGTATTCCAGAGAATAAAGCCGATTCAGAGGTTTTGACTGATTGGGGCACGGATCATCTTCTCTATGGTGAGTCTTCATACCTTATAGCTCCAGGCTCGGAGGAAGACTATGAGGAAGTCAATAAACTTGTCTACTCTGTGGCAACAGAATTGAAGAAGAGCTACGGCGCATTTTTAATCCTCGAAATATGGGCAGGAGAAGAGATCAAGATAGACGAAGAGAAAGATGTTCGCAGGCCGGGATTCAAGATCCGAACCACCCATGAAATCGCCGCTAAAAGTTTTGTTAAAACCTTCGCCAAAGAGTTGGCTCTGATTGAGCTTGAGCAGGCTTCATCGGCGGTGTCTATGGTATCAAATGAAAGCTCCTGCCCTCCGGCCATGAAGTGTATTCTCCCTGAAGAACAGCTAAAAGAGACCGGAATAGAATTGGTAGGGCTGGAAGTCTCTCCTGTGTACCGGGATGCGGAGAGGGGAGAATATTTCTCCCTGGAGTTGCAACAGTTACAGTTGCAGTTCACCAATTCTCTGGAGAAAATGTTCTTTGACTATCTACGTTCCGAGACAACCCTTTGTCCGCCGAGTTACCTGGCTCTTGGGAAGAGAAGCCGGGTGCATTCAGTCGTTCAAGTGGACAGAATTCTTTCTGAAGTAGCCGACGAGATAGACTTTTTGCTCCATGTGACACCAACCAACACCGGGGAAGCTTTTCACGAGTTCAAGCACAATCTTTTCCAGAGAGTGCCTCACTTCACTTATCATCCGGCACCATTTGACCCTGTTCTGTTAAAGCGTAAATTGTTCTCCGCTAAAGTTGAGCAGATAGAAGACCCAACCCTTGCTCAGCTTTTTAGAGAGCAGCAGGCTGATATCGATCATCGGATAAACATGGTCACCGAGAGATGTACAAGACGGTTTCTCTACTCCAGTCTTCAGCTCTATGAAGGTCCTGACGATCAGCTTGTTCAGCTTGCCGACAAGATTCTTCGAGAGTTGCCTGAGGTAAGTGAACATGAATCCCTCGACCGGCAATTGTCCTCGGAAGAGTTTGCCGACCGAGCAAGACAGGAGCTGGATTTTTATAAATCCCAGCACTCTGATCTTCCGGCAAAGGTAGTGATTCGTGATGACGTGCCTGGAGTCCTTGTTTCCCAGGGAAATTTGATTATCGGTAAGGAAAGACGAATTCTTACCGGAAGGGCCGAGGCTCTTTTGAGTCACGAAGTCGGCACTCATATTCTGACAAATTACAATGGAAGAGCGCAACCATTCAGACAGATGAGCGCAGGCTTGCCGGGATATGATGAGTTACAGGAACCATTGGCGGTATTATCCGAGTATCTTGTCGGCGGTCTCAGTAACCGGAGAATGCGAACTCTGGCAGCTAGAGTAATGGCTGTCCATTGGCTGGTTGAGGGAGCCACCTTTGTGGATGTTTTCCGGAAATTCACGAAGGACTACGAACTGCATAGAGAGATCTCTTTCAGTGTCACCATGCGGGTTTTTAGAGGTGGTGGTTTTACAAAGGATGTTGTCTATCTCAGAGGTCTACTCGCTCTATTAGATCAGTTGCGACATGGTCTGGATATCGAGATGCTTTATATAGGTAAATTCGGATTGAGCTATTTGCCTATCATTAGAGAGCTTCTGTGGCGTAATGTTCTTGTTCCTGCGAAACTAAAACCGCATTTCCTGGAGTCGGAAGAAGCGGTCAAACGGCTTGATAAAGTGAAAGCAGGGGTGACCGTATTTGATCTGGTAAAACAGTGAGTTTCTCATTGCCACCACAGTAAGGAATGCAAAACGGAGTCTCTGTTTTGCTTAACCTGAATTGTGATTTGCCTGTTTTGGGGGAAATTACGTAGTAACGCTGTGGTTATTTCTGTGTTCTAGAGTGAAGACAGTGGAGCGATGGCAAACACTGTTTTAGTTTTTAAATTGAGGAAGACTGATGAGCGGATTAGAAGGAAGAGAAGTTAGGGCGGAAGAGAGACATTTACATTCTAGAGTTGGTATCGTGGGTGAAGACGGGCGCATTACATCCCTGAGGCTATCTTCCGAAATTTCAAACGGTTTTTCTATGGCGATTTATCCGCCCACTAGAACCAGCGCAGAGAATAACGCGCTCGGTCTCAGTCCTTTGACCATTGAATCAGGAACTGATGAAAGAGCTGTCTCTTCCGGGGTGCAAGACAAAGGCGGTTCGATGGACTCAGAAACATCGAACGAGAGCATCGACCGGGATGGCGATGGAAGCGAGTTCGATGACCTGGCCAGACAAAGACTGGGTGAGCCTACCTGGCTGCGTTCGCCCTACAGAAACGCCCTGTTTGAAGGGCGAAGGTCCGGAGCAGATTTTGCTTCCCAGGTTATTCAAGACTATATGGGATTGAAGCAGATCGACCACAATCTTTACGATATCAGCGGGCAGGGGCTCTCCTATAAACTGGATCGCAGCCCGGATTTTAAGGAAGTGTCTCTGGCTGAGATAAAGAAAGGAGATCTATTGATTGCCTTTCGAGAGCCCCGGGGCAGTCAACCGGTTGTGCGAACCTCCGTATCGATAGTGGAGTCGGATAACAGTCTTCTGGTCAACTCTAACCGGGACCAGGGCCGAATTGTCCGGTATCCCCTGGATAGAATGCTGAATAGTCAACATTTCCATGGTGGTTTCAAGGCATACAGACCGCCTGCCGAGCGTGCAAAGCACTGATATTCAGTAAGAACCGGATTCGGCAATTGATCTTATCTAAGTCCGGTTCGAATCTCTAGAGGCGAATTCATTGCCTTTGATAACGAAGAGTTTCTATCTTGGATGCTGTATTAAGTATGTGTAATGAGGCTGTTTGAGCACGCCGGTGCCAATTGGAAGCCTCCGTTTTGGGAGAGCTCCCGGGGTTTTGAAAAGCTAATATTTTCATATTAGAGCTTACATTAGAGCTTTTCAGGCTTACGAAGCTTGAGGAGTGATATGATTGCACTTTCTATTGTCAAGCCCCTGCGGGGAATTTCAATTCAATCGGAGATGCTGTGGGTCTTTTTAAAACAGAGCAAGTATTGAAGAGGGATGTCTTTGGTCAGATCGAGAAAGGCATCTGGGTAAAAGACGACGGTGAATCGGTAGAAGCGATTCGGCGGCTCTATACTAAGAATCCTTTTACGAGACCGCTTGCTAAGCTTTTGGCTCATAATGAGAAGACCGCCCTGGAGAAACTTGCTCCCCTGGCGCGGACTTCCGGTCAAATTCCGGAACTTCTCGGTAAAGACCGGGATTATCATATACGCGGATTTGTCGATGCCGAAGTGCTGAGCAAAATCAAAGAGCCTCTTACCGTTGAGTTCTATAACGAGGCAAAGGCCTTATTGCGAATCATGCGCCGGCACGGTGTCTGCCACAATGACCTGGCAAAGCAAGCAAATTGGCTCCGGCAGGGACAATCTAAGAAACCTGTTCTGGTGGATTTTCAACTGGCGCTCTGTTCCAGTAATCGGAAGCGTAAGTGGTTTTTGACTCTCTGTCGCGAAGATTTAAGACATCTGCTCAAGCTCAAGAGAAGGCATTTTGCTGTTACGGCCAGTGAAGCCAGCGTTTTGAGTAAGAAAGCTTTACCCACCCGTATTTGGATGGCGACCGGTAAAAAGGTCTATCTGTTCATTACCAGGGGCTTGCTGGGCTGGGAAGATCGCACCGGTCCCGAAGAGAGGGACGACAGCAGGCTCTTTGTCAGGAAAAAAGTAGAAACCAGAAGATGAAGCCTGGGCTCCATCTCCTGGCGTTCCACTGCTCGTGCAGAGACAGCTATGTTTACCTGCCGCTTGATGCAGGAATCTCCACCAGGGATTTTCTCTCACCGGACCACATCTCTATTTGATGGTTGGGCGGAGGAGGGGCCTCTCCTGATTGCAGCGCTCCTTCCGGGCTCATGGGCAGCCCTTCTAACTCTGCTGGAGTTGGTGGCTCGGGCAAGGGAAGACCTCCGAGACTGGTGAGATTGTTGCCGGCACTGGCCAGTTCATTCTCACTTGACCTATCGCCCTTTGGGTAGAGAGCTGTGACATCTACCGTGGCTACCGGTGCAAAGTCGCTCTTGTTTCTCAAGGAGAGATAGAGTTTGCTGGCTGCTACTGCTTTTACCAGCTTCTGGGCATCTTCCGGATTGACCGCCACCGTAACCGAATTGGTTGGAATCGCGGTTGTCTTGCCGCTGCTTTTTTCAAATATCTGACCTACCGCGATCACTGTAACATTCGATAGAATAGGGGCTACCTGGGTGTCTGCTCCTGTGCCAACCATGCTCATTACATCGACATGGCTGTCCGGGGAGACGAATCCGGCAACACCGGAATTGGTATCAACCGCGAACGTTACGGCACGCATTCCTTTCGGTAATCTTGACTCGAAACCAAGGGATATGCCTATGGGAGCCAGATCATGCTGGGATAGAATCTGACCGGGCATGAGGCTATATTTGGCTACCCTGCCGGCGGCCATGGCCGTGGATGTAATCGCATCCGGTGGCACTTTATTCAGGTTGATTGTCTTCTCTTCCAGAGCATTGGAAGAGATAACGGAACCTTCCTGGATGTCCGCTGCTATCACCACCACTTTTCCATCGACTCCCTTGAGTTTCTCTTGAACCTCTGCCATCTTTTCGTCATATTCCTTTTGTTTGCCGTTCAGCTGGGCAGTCACCAGAAGTGTGGTGGATACAGCAATGCAGATAATGGTCAGAAGCTGCACCGCTGGTGGAATTCTGGACATGGCAATCATCAGGCTGCGTAATGGATTCATTACGTTACCTCCTTTGAAAATTTCGTGAAAGAAAACCCCGCATTCCCATTAATCGCTATTTGACCGGTCCTGGTAATAGGGAAAACCCTGAACTACCCCACGCCTTTTCCTGGAGAGGGCTTTAGAAACCGCCAGGCAGAGCGGTTTTCATCCAGGTGTTTTAAAGGTTTTGCAAAAATCGGTCATTTGACCGATGGGAAACAGGTCATGCTGATGATGGTTGACTCTTCGGTTTTTAGATAAATTGAGAGTAGATGGCAAACTTCAGACATACGGAGCTTGCTGTCTGGTAATCAGGGCAGAGACCGGGCCTTAATTTCGCAAGCAATCTTAAGTGATTATTCAAAGGATAAGCAGAATGAACAGTAATAGTGATTCTAAGTTCTGGTTGAAAGAGTCCAAGAAGTCTCTGGGCGATACTCTCAATCGTATCTCCAGCTTTAAGCTTCCTGCTCAGAAGCCAGCCAGACAAAAAGCTCCGCAGCAAATTTCGCAGCAGCCTTCGCAACAAGGTCCCTCCGATTCTTACATTCGAATGGAGCAGTTGGATAGAGCGACACATCTCTATTCTTATAGTGCATTTTTGCATGAGTTGGAAAAGCACTCTCCAGCCGGTTCGGAAAAAAATGTGGCTGCTGTGGATCTCTTCATCCGGTCATTGAGACCCGATGTTAAGGTTACCTGTAGTTTTAATCAGTTACTGAAGAGAGGCTCAATAGAGTTGGTTCGGTGCGAAGAGTCTGTTCGAGCCACGGAATGTATGTGTCCGGATATGGAAGCCATGCAGGGTCGTTCTCTGATTTTGAACAAGCGAATCAGGTTTGATATCAATTACCAAAAGCAATGTATTGTCTTGACCAATGTCACCGGTTTGCAGATAGGAATAGACGTGGTCGGCAACTTTATACAAGCTGAAGTCAACAAAATGACATTCCGGACATTTGATGGAAAGGAGTATTTGCAGGTTTTCTATGTGGAGAATCCACTAGCTAGAGTTAAAGCTGAATTGAGCAAGCAGGTTTCATTTATCAGAGCTGCTTTTCTTTAAAGCAATGGAAGTTGTTGTTGGATGATACTCCGAGAAGACTCGAGCTGACCCGAGTCTTCTCGGCTTTTTAGAGGGAGTCTCTTTTGTTCATGGAGTTAGGCAGTCATTCTTGTTTCTTCATGTGAAGCATGGTGGTATTATCAGTGGTGCAGCGATTTGACGATAGCGGATAAAGTCCGTATAATTAAATATGGCTAATGGGCTGTCTTTTGCTCCGGTTCGTGAGTGAAGTGGTAGCTCTATTAGGATTTTTCTTCAGGGAGGCAAATTTGATTGTAAGAGTTTCAGAGAATGAGAGTATAGAAAAAGCGCTCAAGAGATTTAAGAAGCAAGTTCAGAAAGCTGCTATTTTGTCTGACTATAAGCGAAAGCGTTATTTCGAGTCGGCCAGTGAAAAGAGGCGTAGAAAGGCTGCGGCTGCTGCCCAAAGACGCAAAAAGAAAAGACACCGCCGATACTAAAAACTAACGGCGGTATCTAAAGTTTGAAATTTTAGAGTCGAAAGCTAGGACTCATCACCATTGCCAGAGAACTGATTATAGGCGTTCTCCAGCTCTTCGGCAGAGCTGTATCTACTGATTTTTTTGTGAAGACGAAGTTCTTCAAACTCGGCCAATACTCTAAGCTCACCTGAAAGCTGCCGCAAAAGCGGCAGAAGTTCTTCTTTGTCTTTGGCCTTTCCTTTCGATTCAATCTGAGAGAGTGTGCTTACTATTCGTTCTCTTCTCTCTTCGTACTTTTGAATCTCAGGGGCAAGATCGTTGTGGTGACGGACCTGGGCGATAAGGGTATCGTCATGATTCAGGTGTTCTTCCACATCCGTAGAGATTCCTTTTATCTCTTTTGTGATCTGTTTTTGGGAGGACTCGGAAAAATCCACTATTAACAAGGACAGCTTATCCAGCGTGTTTTGCCGGTGTTCATTAATCTGTTCTAGAACGTGCATTTTTGTGATTTCCGACATGTGATATCTACCTCTTACACAAAGTATTTAGTAACGGATGCCTATTTTGTTAAATGCTCACAGCATTTGTTATCAGAGTTAAGCCGATAGTTGTATGAAACCAACTGCCTGACTTATCGCCCAATCGCCATAAGCGAATATCGAAATAATATGGCTGGATCCCTGATTTGATATGGAGTGTCATTCAAGAAGCACTTTTGACAAGGCTTCTTTGCAACAATGATCTCCATCCGATCATCTTCTACCCATTGTGAATGTTTCGTATCCATCTGTACAGTGCGCATTCGGCTTCCCCTCGTCTTGATGAAATGCTTCAAAACTTGCATGGATACTACATTCCGAGAGAAGTTTGGTGCCAGGGCAGCTTTAAACCCTTTGTAAAGAATTATTAATCGCGTTTAATAATTCGCGGTTGTGCCATTCCAGGTGGTGGCAAAGATAGTTTGACTATTATCAATGGGTTTTGGGAATCGCAATCTCGGCATCGTCGTCATGACCCAACTTTATTGAGTTATGCCAGGCTTCTACCGCTGCTTTCAATTCGCTGACCGATTGATATCTTTTCTCTCTTTCTGTCTCCATCGCCTTGTTGATGATCTGATTGAGCTGAGAGGGTTTCTGCATTGTTCGGGCATAGGCTTCCACCGGTCTGGGTCTTATTTCCGGACGGCAGTGGGAATTCATGATCTGCATGACATTCTTTGAGTTGAATGGCACATTGCCGGTAACCAGCTCATAGAGAAGACAGCCAAGGGAATAGACATCGGCTCGCGGGTCCAGTTCTTGACCGCGACATTGCTCGGGACTCATATAAATGGGCGAACCTACCACTGTTCCAGGCATGGTTAGAGCTATGGTATCGTTTCTCGCCTTTGCGATGCCGAAATCCACCACTTTGAGCTTTATATTAGTTGCGTCCACCACAACTATGTTGGCCGGTTTAAGGTCTCGATGAATAATTTCCATCTGGTGGGCGCAGCTGAGCGCATCGCTCAGTTGACTGATAATCGGAAAAACCACTTCAGACGAGCTTGCCGGACCCTTCTCTCTGATGAGGTCCTGGAGGGTCGAGCCGTCCAGAAATTCCATGACGAAGAAAGCTTGTCCGGTGGCAGGATCATTAATACAACCAAAGGTTTCGACAATGTTTGGATGCTTTAGCTTGCCGTGCATCTGCACTTCTTTGGCAAACCGAGCAATCAGGTCCTGCTCTTTAGAAATTAGAGTCTTGAGGGCCAGGTATTTACCTGTGCTGTTCTGGCGAGCTTTGTAGACCCGGGCCATCGCACCCTTGCCAAGAAGCTCCAGGATGGCATAGTCCCCAAGCAGGGTTTTGCCTATCCATCTATCCTCCGCCACGTTCTCGGACGCCATCGACATTGACTTGCTTTTCTCCTCTGGCTACTCAGAATTTTATTCCACGATTGCAGAATTCCCCATCCCCCGAAAGGGTAAATACTACTCCTTTTTCTCTCTTATTACTAACCAGTCTCAAGCTCAGAGCTGCTTTTCCTCTGGAAAGAGGCGAAGAATCGAAAAGATTGGGGAATAAGAGAATATATGCAAAGTCAGGATCATTTCAGACAGTTTCCATGGCATCAGAATCTAACATTCCAAAAGAAGTAAGCAAGGACGTTCGTCCCGAAGGTGCCGTAGGTGAAGAGTCCAGTGGTAGAGACTCTCTTCTTGAGGACCTCAGTAGGACGGAGGATTTCTCCCCTGGAAATTCCGGGCGGACGGCTGAATCTCTGCCTGAGTTGACTATCGTGGATGCCGGAGATGATCCAGAGAAAGCAGTTGCCAAAGTAGCAGAGACCGTTACTGAGGACGAGTCCGGACCGAAGCTGGAGGCGAATCCTGATTTTGAGTTTAAACGACCCCAGAGGAAACTCTCTATCGAGGGAACCGAGGACCTGGGCGAAATCA
>MDTD01124205.1_pt1 | contig 11407 bp, 11 predicted proteins | sample 811221 | NCBI WGS metagenome assembly MDTD01 (sample SAMN05326646, study PRJNA326480) | marine metagenome | isolation source: seawater | place: Pacific Ocean: South West | collected 2011
ATATCTGGCTGAATGATCACAAAAGGGGAGAAGCGTTGTTTGCATTAGAGCAGTTCCGAGACTCCACCCGCGCTTGGCTGGAAGAGAACTGTCCACCCAGTATGCGAACACCCATGGTGCCTGAAGAAATTGTGTGGGGCGGCAAAAATGCCGTCTTCACAAATCCAGAAAGCAAGGTCTGGCTGAAAAGAATGGCCGACAAGGGCTGGACTTGTCCCACATGGCCCGCAGAGTATGGTGGCGGGGGCTTGACCAACGACGAGGCGAAAATTCTTGCCGAAGAGCTGGGGCGCATCAATGCGCGCGTCGCGTTGACCAGTTTCGGTATCAGTATGCTCGGGCCAGTGCTGCTGGAATACGGAACCCACGAACAAAGAATGGAGCATCTCCCTAAAATAATCAGAGGTGAGGTTCGTTGGTGCCAGGGATACTCTGAGCCCGGATCCGGTTCAGATTTGGCGAGTCTGGGCACTAAAGCTATTCTTGACGGCGATCATTATGTTGTTAACGGTTCAAAAGTTTGGACTTCCTATGCTGATAAAGCCGATTGGATATTTTGTTTGGTTCGCACTGATTTCGAGGTACCGAAGCATTCTGGCATCAGTTTTTTGCTGTTTGACATGAAGAGCAAAGGGGTCAGTACGAAGCCCATTCGGCTCATCAGTGGCTCCTCCCCATTCTGTGAAACTTTTTTTGAAAGCGTGCGCGTGCCGTCAGCGAATTTGATGGGTAAGCTGAACGAGGGCTGGCCCATCGCCAAGCGTTTGCTTCAGCATGAGAGAACTATGATTTCCGAATTTGGGCTTGCCAGCGGACAAGTTGATCGCGGAGGTTTGACTTCCATTACTGCTTGCCTTGAAGGGGCAGCTATGCACTATAGAGGAGACAAAAAGCGCCTGTCTGATTCAGCTCTTCGTAACCAGATTGCAAAGTTTAAGATAGACAGTGAAGCCTTTGCGCTCACTTCGCAAAGATCCATCGAGGAGAGCAAGCAAGGCGGTCCAAATGCTACGTCTTCCATGCTGAAATACTACGGCTGTGAGCTCAATAAGCGGCGTTATGAGATCCTCCTGAAGGCAATGGGAAGCAAGGGTCTCGGCTGGGAAGGAGACGAGTTTGAGGCTGAAGAGCTGCAAGCCACGCGTGAGTGGTTGCGCTCGAAAGCGAATTCTATCGAGGGCGGTACGGCTGAAGTCCAACTGAATATTGTGGCTAAACGTGTTCTGGGGCTGCCAGATATGTTGAGTCTGGCCAACAAGCAATAAAGAGAAAACGCAGTTATGGCGATGATTTTAAGCGAGGACCAACAGTTGCTGCGGGAATCAGCCAGTGGTTTTTTTCAGGCCAACGCACCGATTTCCGTCATGCGTCGTTTGAGAGATGAGGAGTCTGAGCTCGGCTATGATGAAGTTGTTTGGCAGCGAATGATTGAGCTGGGATGGCCTGGTATGGCGATCTCTGAGAAATACGGCGGGTTTGAATTCGGCTTCACGGGACTCGGTCTGGTACTCGAAGAAGCTGGCCGAACCCTAGCCAGCTCTCCTCTCATTGCCTCGGTCCTGTTAGGCGCCAGTCTGCTGTCCGAAGCCGGTAACGAGGAGCAAAAGTCGGAGCTATTGCCTCGAATTGCCGCGGGTAAAGTGCGTCTGGCCGTGGGCGTTGATGAAGGCCCGCATCATAATCCTTCGCATATAGCATGTACTGCGGTGAAAGATGGCTCTTATTATTTCCTCTCTGGTGCCAAGAATTTTGTCCTTGATGGCCATATCGCAGACAAGCTAATTATTGCTGCTCGCACGTCGGGTGAATCACAATCGGAAAGTGGAATCAGCCTCTTCTTGCTGGACGCAGATACTCAAGGATTGCAGATTCAGAGAACCATTATGGTAGACAGCCGCAATGCTGCCAACCTAGTGCTGAAGAAAGTCAGGGTCCCTGAAGAGGCCTTATTGGGTAGAGAAGATTATGGCTTTACAGCATTGAACTCTGCACTTGATATTGCTCGGATCGGAGTTGCCTCGGAGATGCTCGGCAGTTTACAGGAAACCTTTGAGCGCATCGTTCAATATCTAAAACAGCGGGAGCAGTTTAGTGTACAGATTGGCGCATTTCAGGCGCTGCAGCATCGGGCAGCCGAGATGTACAGTGAGATAGAACTTTGTAAATCGGCTGTTCTTGGCGCCTTGCAATGTTTGGACGATCCTTCTGCCAGCTTGACGCATCGCGCCAGCATGGCCAGTCTGGTGAAAGCCAAACTGAGTGAGGTCTCTGAGAGAGTAAGCAACGAAGGTATTCAAATGCATGGTGGTATTGGTATGACGGATGAATTCGATATTGGCTTTTTCCTGAAGCGGGCAAGAGTGGCCCAACAATTCTTGGGTGACGCTAGCTTCCATTATGACCGCTACGCAACACTCAATAACTTCTGATTCACAGACCTGCGAACGCCACAAGCCAAAGTTTTGGCTTGTGAGCCATTGTGAATTCAATGAGGCGTTGAATTGCATAAGTCAACTTTCAGCGTCTTTTTCTTTCGGGAGCGATATTTCTACGGCAATTATGACGAGCTTGTGGATTCTGTTTGAGGCCTATTATCCGATCAATCCGGGTCACTAAAGAAATCCAAATGAGTCGTCGATGGATACTCGGGCATCTAAGTAAGATCCCTAACTTAGGCCACGGGTTCTCTTGCTCGCACTGGGGGTCGCCGTGAGTATTGTTATCGGTGGTTTCAGATAATTTTAGTGGCCAACAGGTGGTTAGATGCTGCTTGCCAGTTTTGCTTTCATCGCTGCTGTATTAATTTATCTCCCTTCCTTTTGGGTTCGCCGCGTCATGCATTATTATGGCCGAGACAGTGTTGATGTTCGGGGTACTGGTGCAGAGTTGGCCCGGCATCTGATCGTTCGTTTCAAGCTTGACAGCATCGCTGTGGAAGAATGTCCTCCATTCGCGGATCACTTTGATTCCAAGGCGCGGGTGGTCAGACTGAGTCCACAAAATTATCGGGGGAGATCTCTTACAGCCGTCGCGGTTGCGGCTCATGAAGTGGGCCACGCGATCCAATTTGTTCGACAAGAGCGGATATTCCAGCTGCGTAGTAAATATCTGCCAGTGGCCTCGGCCCTGAATCGCTGCGGGATTCTCGTCATGTGGCTCATGCCGATTGCAGGAATATTCCTGCGCGCACCCGGGGTAATTGCGATCATGATAGGCCTGTCATTGCTTCTTCAGTTGGGAGGCGCCATGGCGTACCTCGTCATCTTGCCTGAAGAATGGGACGCCAGTTTCAGTAAAGCCTTGCCAATACTCATTGAGGGGGAATACATTGAGAAGACGGATATCCCGGCCGTCAGGCGAATATTGAAAGCAGCAGCTTTGACTTACTTTTCAGCTGCTTTGGTCAATGTGCTGAATATCAGCCGCTGGTTGATGTTACTTCGCAGATAGTTCTGGGATACAAAAGGACGAAAAAGGATTGACGAGGGTGATGAAAAAAGTATGTGTTTACTGCGGTTCCGGATCTGGACTGGGGGAGTCATATCTGAAGAGCGCGCGTGAGCTTGGCGAAGAGTTTCTTCAGAGGGGCATCGATCTCGTTTATGGTGGTGCCAGCATAGGATTGATGGGAGAGCTTGCGAACACTATTTTACGCGGTGGTGGGGCAGTGACCGGAGTGATGCCCGCCGGTTTGTTTCGACGTGAAGTGCCACATCATGATTTGACGGAAATGATTGAGGTGCGCACGATGCACGAACGCAAAGCTATCATGGCAGATCTGGCAGACGCCTTTATTGCACTGCCCGGAGGTTTTGGAACAATTGAGGAGTTATTCGAAATTTTGACCTGGTCGCAGCTGAAGATTCACAACAAACCCTGTGGCATTTTAAATACAGCAGGATACTACGATAAACTGTCAGAATTTTTGACATATGCAGTTGACCAGCAATTCATCAGGGCGCAGCATAGCACTATGATTACTTGGTCTGAGTCGCCTGCGGAGTTGCTGGATTTATTTGAACACTACTGTCCCCCGGCGGAAACCAAATGGTTGAATATGGATCGTGGTTAGTTAGAGTCACAAAATTTTGGTGGTCCATGCGCATGAACCAGTTCAACCAATCTGGTCAATAGGAGATACCATGGATGAGCCTCTGAATGTATATGACGAACCGTTGGTCCCCTGTGGGATGGATCCGGTCACGGGCTATTATCGCGATGGCTGCTGCAATACCGGCGCCGGCGATCATGGTTCACATACAGTCTGCGTCGAAGTGTCGCAGGACTTCCTCGAATTTTCTCGCTTGCGAGGTAATGACCTGATGACGCCAGCCCCGCAATTTGGTTTTCCCGGCTTGTCTCCCGGCGACAACTGGTGCCTGTGTGCCTCGCGTTGGCTTGAGGCTTGCAACAACGGAATGGCGCCGAAAGTGCATCTGATGAGGACTCACAAACGCGCACTTGAGATCGTACCTTTAGAAATGTTGAAGCAGTTTGCCGTCGATATCAACTGAGCGAGGTGCAGCCAGAGTGCGAAATCTTGCCTCGTTTGCAGAGAGAGACCGTAAGACAGGGCGTAAAAATTAACAACCGGGCCGTGAATCAGTACGCGTCGAGGCCCTCGGTCAATTCAATTCTAACGCCGCCTGGATCGGTAAAAAACGCGGTCGCCAATCCAAGCGCTTCATTTTCATGGTACGGCACATCTAATTTGACACCCTTGGCCTCAAGCTTTTGGCAAAACTCACGGAGGTTCTCAACTTCAAAACCAATGTGATCAATAGCAGTTCCGAAAGTGGGCTCCCTCTTATCATTGGAATTGCCAAAGCTCAAATTGGTGCCCGGCACGTTTGTTGTCGTGGCGATTGTGCCCCGGGGTCGAATCTCCAAATCAAAAACATCGACATACCAATCTAGTAGGCTTTCGTAATCTGGCGTAAAGAAGTGAATGTGATAGCCAGTGAATTCCTCGTGAAGGCTCTGGTCTTCCTGAAGTTCTACATAGACACCATCTGGAAGCGTGACGTAAGCGTTCGTTTGACCCTCGGCGCCGATGAAGACCCGACCCATTTCCAATCCTGCAGATTCCCACTTATCGATGAACCGTTGGATGTTGCGTACTTTGAAGCCGAAATGGTCCATCACCGTGTTCCGCGAGCCCATCGTGGGTGCCTCCTCGGTGAACATCACGATCATGTTTGGAAATTTAATGGCGCTCTCATGTCCGATACTGATTTCTTCACCGCCAAAATGTTCTGTCCAAATGCCAATATGGTGTTCAATATTCGAAACATTGAGGTGTAATTGGCCATAGGTGATACCGGAGCCATTCGGTGTTGCGAGTTGTGCATGAGCCAGCTGGCTGCAAAGAGTAAACAATAAAGCCGATAGCAGCTCTTTCATTGTTCTGTCCTCGTTTTTTGGTAGACCTGTTTGTTAATAGATGACTGCATCATAAATTCCACTCCTAAGCTTGTTGTAGTCGTCGATCCCCTGCGCCGGAATCAGATGAGCCTTACGGCGCACTCCGGATATCAGGCTGGTGTGGATGCAAATGAGCACCTACATCATCTCGGTTTAGTAAACTTCGAAAAGCCCGGCAGCTCCCATTCCACCGCCAACGCACATGGTGCAGACTACGTACTTCACGCCTCGGCGCTTTCCTTCGATCAGTGCATGGCCGACCATGCGGGCTCCGCTCATTCCGTAAGGGTGTCCAATTGAAATAGCACCACCATTCACGTTGAGTTGTTCATTGGGTATGCCCAGTTCATCGCGACAGTAGATCACCTGCACAGCAAATGCCTCATTCAGTTCCCACAGGCCGATGTCATCCATGGACAGATTGAAGCGCTCAAGTAGTTTTGGAACGGCTTTAACCGGGCCAATGCCCATTTCATCAGGCTCCACTCCGGCAACCGCCATACCTCGATAGGCGCCCAATGGGTTGACACCCTTTTTTTCTGCGAGTTTGCTGTCCATAACCACGGACGCGGAGGCACCATCCGACAACTGACTCGCATTCCCTGCGGTAATTACCCCTCCCTCGAAAACTGGCTTCAGTCCGTTCAGCCCTTCAAGCGTCGTCGTCGGACGATTGCCCTCGTCTTTTTCGAGGTGTATGTCATGCACACTCTTCTCTTTTGTTTCTTTGTCGACAAAGACCATTTTTGAGGGAATTGGTGCTAGTTCTGCGTTGAAGGCCCCAGCCTGCTGAGCTGCCGCAGTCCGCTGCTGGCTTTGCAGAGCGTATTCATCTTGTTGCTCACGGCTAATGTTATAACGCTTCGCCACAACCTCGGCAGTTTCCAGCATCGACATATAAGCATGCTCAGACTTTCCGGTTACGCTGGGGCTTTGGGCACGGAATCCGTTGCGGTGCTCGTTTTGCACTAGGCTGATGGAATCCAGTCCACCTCCGACAACAATGGGCATACCGTCGTCAACAATCTGCTTGGCAGCGGTACAAATTGCCATCATGCCCGATGCGCACTGACGATCGATGCTCATACCCGAGACCGAGCTCGGCAGCCCTGCGGCGACTGCTGCTGTTCTGCCAATGTTATAGCCTGATGTGCCTTGCTGCATGGCGCAGCCCATGATTACGTCATCGACCTCACCGGGCTCGATTCCTGCTCGGTGAACTGCTTCTGCGATAACATGGCCGCCAAGCGTGGGGGCATCTGTATCATTAAAAGCCCCCCTGTAGGCCCTACCTATAGGAGTTCTCGCGGTTGCTACGATTACTGCTTCTTTTGGCATATCTTTCTCCGATTACTTATCTTCGACTACAAGTTGCAAGACTTGCTTTATCGAATTTTTGGCCAATTCCCTCATTTCGTCGTCAGTCCTGTCCTGAATAGGATGCGGAACGAATACGCTTTTAGGGTGTATCCCCAATGATTTCCCTTGTGCTTCTGCTGCCTGAGTAAACTCAAAAGAAGCAATAAACCCGGCTGGAATGCCGCGGCTTTCGAGGTTCATGATGTCATGCAAACTGCACGAGGTACATGAGCCTCAGTCGGCCAGACCTTCAATTACGGCATCGCATTCGCTGCTGATCCGCTTATAAAGCTCTTTGGGTGCCACTCGAGCGAACGTGGGCTTAGTGTATCTCAAGACGGTTGCGCCGAGTGCTTCAAGCTCTTTCTGGACCTCATCTAGAAACTGTTTGCCGCGAGGTTTTGAAATGTCTAAAAGACCCACGGTTGCGTCGCTCAGTGTTTTGAGACGGGGCAGGAGCTGCCGTTCTGCCGGCCTGTGTTCGCTGGTTGGGTCCAGCATCGTTAAAGTGCTCATCTAAATCTCCATTATTAAATATGTTGAGAGACAAGTTGACTGCCTCTTTCTCCTGAAGCAACCCAGCCGCTAATGATAGCCGAAAACATTCCGGCGGTGCCGCCTGCTGTGACGATGTGCAAACCATCGTCTCGGAACTTGCTCAGTAATTTATCTTTAAGTCCGTCCGGCATACCTTCCTTTATTCCGCCTTTTCCACAAACGAGCTCAGCGCCTGGTGCGACCAATTCGTTGTGAATGGCCTGCAACAAATCCTCCTTGTTCCAACCATTTGTCCTCAGCACGCGTCTGTGTTCCGGGCAAACCACAAGAATGGCATCTGCCAGTCCGAATTTCTTGACGTGAACAACCGACCTAAGACTGGCTGCCATACTTTTTGCTAAAGAATCAGGAGTACGGGAAAGCTGGTCTAGGATGGGCTGCACGCCATCACCAGCAAACAGACTGACAACGGAATCCTTGCGCTGGTATCCCTGATCCATTGCAAGAGTGGGCCATGTGTCATCCGATTCATCTTCAGCGAAGCAGAAAGTATATTTGCCAGGATTTCCAAGGGTTGCCCGGTCAATGCCTCCGGGTTTGCCGCCTCCCACGTTTCTGATTAGCAGTTGTAGTGCTCTGCCGATAGTTGCATTCGCGCGGTTCCCTTGGCCCAACGCATTGCCTCCGGAATTCATGCCGATATGCCTGCTTTCTGGGCCATTCACTATGACGACAGGTGACGAAAAGTAGGTGGTACACAGCAGGCCATGCATGCAGAATCGATCTTTAAGCGCTGCTCTGGCGACTGCAATCACGGTCGGAAAATATTCGGGTTTGCAACCTGCCAGCACAGCATTTATCGCTACTTTCTCGACGTTGCAGGGGATGTTATCTGGTGGCACAACACCGATTAGGTCATCGGCTTCGAGTTCGGTGCCAGCCAACATGCGCATTACCCGCACGGGCGTTGGCGGAATGACTGGAAGGCCGTCCGTCCAATCGCGATCGAAGCAGGCCTCCATTTCGTCTTCTGCGTCTGCAAGTCGAATTCGTCGCGCTTTGAGTTTATGGCTGTCGAATTTGGCTGCAAGCTCATCGGCCATGCCTGGCTCTTCAGTAAGTGAACCGCAGCCAGGCTTAAAATCAATGAGCTTTGCTCCCAACTCTGAGATGCCGGTAAATTCTTGCCACTGTTGCTTATCCCAGCCGACGACGCGCTGCCCATCTTCATCTTGACGGATGAGGGTGGGCACGATCTCCACTTTTTGTCGATATGACTGCTCTAGCTCACTGTCATCAAACCGATGGTCAATCTCGCTGAGGAAAGACATGTCATCCTGAATGTAGATTGATAGACGGTCGCCAAGGAGCCCGGACAGTGTTTTGACGACTGGCTCGATCAATTCGCAGGTAGGGCAGGACTTCTTGACAAAAAGCGAATAGCCAGTGTCATGTGGTGAATGCATAGTGTGATCCGAAAGCTGATAAATGTTAGTGTACGAAACCCAGAGTTGAGATGCCTACTAGCACATTGATAATCATAAAGATCGAAGAGGTGCGCAACATCACTTTCCAAAGTTGTGGGCCCCGATAGGCTGCCTTAATACCCAGAATTAGCAGAAACGTGTCGGCGAGTGCTGCGGTGACGATGCCGTGATAAAGCAGCCACTGCTCCTTGTCCACAGCGTCACTGCCAAAGACGAAAAAAATGCCAGAGCCCGCAAGAAATAGGAGCCAGTAGGTGATAGCTAGATCAGTTTCGCCGTCTAAGACTAGGCCCATAAAAGAGCGGTCCTCTGGGTGAGACGTGGTTTGTTGGGTATAACTCATGTCATGCTCCGTCTCTTTCATAAGTGTACCCTACTGATCGACTTGGGTGAATTGCCATCCCGATTCTTATCCGATAAGACCTCAGGGCCGCTTGAATCAAGCATTGGTAAGGGTGAGAATTAACTATCTGACTTTGAAGTTTGCTGACTAACGTGTGCAAGAAGTTTGAATGATGGCAACCTAGGGCACAATGTTTCGAGGGCGTCTTTGTTCCTATCTTCACGGTAGTTGTTTGAATCTCTGTGTATGGGGTGCTTATGAGCGCGGAATCTGTTTTCTCTGCATGCAGTACCATGGTTTTACCTGGTTGGGCTCTATTGTTATTCCTGCCGAGGTGGAAGTTGACTCTGGGAGTGATTAGTGCCGGTGTAGTTCCCTTTTGCTTGGGGCTTGTCTACTTGAGTCTAGTCTTGTCTCAAGCTTCGATATTTCCAGATGGCGGCGGGTTCGGTTCAGTTCGGCAAGTAGCTACTCTGTTTGAAAATCCCTATATGCTGACAGCGGGATGGGTGCATTACTTGGCCTTCGATCTGTTTGTCGGTTGCTGGGAGGTACATGAGTCACAAAAGCACAACATTCCGCACGCTTTGGTCGTACCCTGCTTATTACTCACTTTTCTGCTCGGACCTGGCGGTCTAGTGTGTTTTTTAATGGTCCGATTGTTCAGGGCCAGGCAATGGAACGTGTTTGAGGGCTCATGACTGCAGTGAGCCTAGTCAGTGAAGCTAGATCTGTGCCCTATCTGAAGGTCGGGGGAGAGGGGTCGGCCCTGTTCTTCGCTCATGCCAATGGCTATCCGCCTCTTGCCTATAAGTCATTGCTGCAGCCGCTCACTCAGTCACATAAGGTGATCGCAGGTCTGCATCGTCCGCTCTGGCCGGAGCCTGGGTCCCCAGATTCATTGCGATCCTGGCGGGTATTCGCCGAAGACGTCGAGTCGCTGCTTGCATCGCGGGAGCAGGCCGTGTTCGGCATGGGGCACTCAATGGGTACTGCCGCGCTGATTTCTGCTGCTGTCCGTCGGCCCGAGCTGTTCAAGGGCCTTATCCTAATTGAGCCAGTTCTGGTGCCCGCGTCATACTGCTGTTTGCTTCGGATGTTCAAGCCGCTTGTTCGCAGAATGCTGCCACTCGTGCGACGCACACTCGTTCGGAAGCAAGAGTGGCAAAGTCGACAACAAGCCTTTAATCATTTCCGATCGAAAGCCGTGTTCAGGCGCATTGGTGACGATGAGCTGTGGGATTATGTGAACTTCGGTCTAGTTCCGCGCAAGGATGGTCAGTTTACCCTGGCTTTTTCCCGGGAGTGGGAAGCCGCTTGTTATCTGCATGTGCAGAATATTTGGCCCCTATTGGGCAAGCTGGATATACCAATTCTGGCTATCAGAGGTGAGCACTCAAATGTCCTCACTCAGCACTCTTGGCAGCGATGGCGTGATAAATCTCCGCAGCATCGCTATGAGGAAATCGCCGAGGCAGGGCACTTGGTGCCGCTCGAGCGGCCTGATGATACCTTGGAAATCGTGTCCGTTTGGTTAGCCGATCATCTCTGAAGCGTCTGATCGCGGAGGGGAGATTACATCGCTTTCACTTGCCGCGAAATTGGTATTCTTGATTTTATTCCCTATGTGTCCTCTATCCCTGTAATTGCAATCCTGTCTCTGTGCTTTTTTGTCATTCTCTTATAAAAGTTCTTCGCGATAGCTGGTTTCCGTTTGACAAAAAATAGATCAAACTGATATCAATACGATATCAGTTTGATTAAACGCAAAAAATTGCAACGTTGATTTAGACCCTACCATTTGCTCACTCCACCAGGAGATATTTCATGATAAAAGAAAGACAAGGCGCAACTTACAACGGTTACAAAGCAATTATTGTTCTGCTTTTTCTAACGCTGGCGTTACCAATGGCGATTGGAATTCTGCCAACGATGCTTAAGATTCCTATGGCTCTTTTTGGGTTGCTAGTCCTTGCTTGCTGGTTGGGTTTTTTCATGGTCGCACCAAATCAGGGACGGGTGCTTCAGCTTTTTGGCAGATATGTAGGGAGTGAGCGTAACGAAGGGTTACGTTGGGCGAATCCGCTTTACATGAAGGCAAGAGTGTCGCTTAGGGTAAGAAACTTTGAATCTGGCACGCTCAAGGTCAATGACAGCAGTGGAAATCCAATAGATATCGCGGCAGTCGTAGTTTGGAAAGTTGTCGATACGGCCGAGGCACTTTTCGAAGTCGATGACTATGAAAACTACGTTCAGATACAAAGCGAAGCAGCGCTGCGGAATTTGGCGACAACGC
>MDTD01138067.1_pt1 | contig 11407 bp, 10 predicted proteins | sample 811221 | NCBI WGS metagenome assembly MDTD01 (sample SAMN05326646, study PRJNA326480) | marine metagenome | isolation source: seawater | place: Pacific Ocean: South West | collected 2011
CGTATAAAAGAAAACTTAGATTTAATTATTCAATTTTTAAGTGAAAATATAAAACAGTATGAAATAATTATTGTTTCAAATGGATCTACTGTTGATTCAGTAGACTCAATAAACAAACTAACTTATAATTTTGATTTCATATCACATAAAACAATTCAAACTTCTGGAAAAGGTTTGGCAATTAAAACTGGAATTAAACACAGTAAGTTTAATAATGTTTTATTTACTGATGCTGACAGTTCTGTAGATATCAAAGAATTTAAAAAGTTTGTCTCTGGAGGAAAATTAAAATCTGGATTTGTAATTGGAAATAGAAAAAACAAAAAATCTGAAAATATTAATTCACCAATTATTAGAAATCTTTCGGGTACGCTATATTTAAAACTCATTAAATTCCTCTTTAAAGTCGAAATTGAGGACTCACAATGTGGTTTTAAGGCACTCGATAAAAATTTATTTTTAAATTGCTCAGAATTTCAGACTGATGGATTTTCATTTGATATTGAATTAATTATGCTTGCAATTAATAGTGATATCAAAGTTTTAGAAATACCTGTTAGATATGTTCATAATAAAGAATCAAAAGTCAGCATATTCTCTGATACTTTTAAAATGTTGAAAGATTTATATAAAATAAATAAGATTATTAATTAAGTTTATGAGAATATTTAAACACTTTCACAAAATTAACCAGTTACCATATTTAATAAATCACAAATGCTTTCAAAAATCTTAAAGAAATATAGTAATCAAATAAACGGAATAATTCAGGTTGGAGCCCATATTGGCCAACAAGTAAATCTATTTCTTGAAAACACAGATAAGAATATTTATTTATTTGAACCGCAGGAAGAGGCTTATAAACTTTTAGAAAAATATGAATTACATTCAAATGTTTTTTGTTTCAATTTTGGATTAGGAAACAAAAATGGAATCGAAAATATTTATGTCTCAGATATAAAAGAAGGAGTTTCTTCATCATTACTAGAGCCAAAACTACATAAAGATTTCTTTCCAGAATATACTTTCAGTAAGAAAACCAAAATTACAATAAAAAAATTTTCATCTTTATATGATATTGTCGGTAATTTTCTCGTAATAGATGTTCAAGGATATGAGCTAGAAGTCCTTAGGGGCTTTGAACGTAGATTGAAAGAGATAGATTTTATTTTCTCCGAAATAAATTTAGTCGAGTTCTATCAGGGTGGAGTACTGATAAATGAATTAGACGATTATTTAGATTTAAACAATTTCATTAGAGTTAAAACATCTCTAGTAAGTAATATCCCAATGGGAGATGCGTTATATGTTAATAAGAATCTTGTGTCTAAATACATGATTACTTTTTACAAATTTAAATCGTTACTCGAAACTTCCAAATTTTTTATATTTTTAAACTATTTCAAGGACTTAAAGAAATTAAATTTTCATTTAAAAAACATCTTTAAAAAATATCTATCAAAGAAACTAGGATGATTAAAGAGGTGCTTATATTATGAAAAAGATTAAAAGCAAAATTTATAATAATTATCCCAATTTATATATATGGTTAAAAAAACACATACAAAAAAGGACAAATTTTCCGATTAATATTCATAATTTTTTGAGTAAAAATCTTAACGAGAATCCATTAATTATTGAAGCAGGTGCAGCGGACGGTAGAGATACATTATTTTTTGCTAAAAAATATTCTAAATCACAAATATATGCTCTAGAGCCAGTTGAAAAATTATTTAACGAATTAATAATTAAGACTGAAAAATATAGTAATGTAAATTTACAGAAAATTGCTTTCGATACTTCTACAGGCAAATCAAATATCTTTACTACAGATCTTAACTCAGTATATTATGGAGCATCAAGTTTAATGATGCCAGAAAAAGTTTTAGAACTTTATCCAGACATAACTTTTGATGAAAAAGAAGAAGTAGAAACAATTACATTTGATGATTTTCTTAATCAAAATAAAATTGAAAGAATAGATTTACTTTGGTTCGACCTCCAAGGTAAAGAACCAGAAATTTTAATGCAAAGTAAGAGTTTAGATTTAATCAATTATATTTATACGGAAGTTTCATTAATTGAAAATTATAAAGACCAGATTTTATATCCGGAACTCAAAGATTTTCTGATTTCAAAAAATTTTAAAATAGTTTTTGAAGATATAAGATGGGAAGATGGTGGAAATGTATTATTTAAAAATAAAAAATTATAAAAAACTTCCCCTTTCACTTCTAAAAAGATTATGACAAAAAAAAGTAAACATATAAATTTACACGATTTTAAAAATAATATTTATTCACAATCTGGCGAAGATGGGATAATTAAAAAAATCTTAGAAAATATCCAAGTTCAAAAATCAAATGAATTTGTAGAATTTGGTGCGCATGATGGAAAAACAAATTCAAACTGTTTTAATTTGCTAAAAGAAAAAAAATATTTTGGGTTATTTATTGAACCGGATAAAAAAAGATTTCAGAAATTGAATTCAAATACTCAAAATATGAACTGTAAAAATATAAATTCAATTGTTTCTGTACAAGGAGATTATTCTTTGAACAATATTCTTAAAGAAAATAATATTTCAGAAAATTTTGATATATTATCAATTGACATTGATGGTTACGATTATCAAATTTTTAAAAGCCTACAATCATATAGGCCTAAAATTGTAATTATTGAATATAATCCAACTATTCCTAATGATGTTGAATATATTCAACCAGAAAATTTAAAAAGAAGACATGGATCTAGTGCTAAATCATTAATTATGCTTGGTATCGAGAAAGGTTACAAACCGGTTGCTATTACAGATACAAATCTATTTTTAATTACAGATGAAATTTTTAATGAATCAAATTTTTATGAATTAGATCTTAAAGAATCAAGAGATGACCAGGAAATTAAAATAAACGTATTTTATGGATATAACGGTGACTTAATTTTTACTGAAAATGAGATAAACTTCAGATGGCATTTTTTAAAATATAGATCTAAAAAACTTCAACCAATCCCTTTATACTTTAGAGAGCTTTTAGAAGATTATTCTTTATTTAAAAATTTTGTATACAAAATTTATATTTTTTATCTTCGACTATCAGCAAAAATTAAACGTTATATAAATTAAAAAATTTAATTTATTCTATTTTCAGATTTAAATTTACCAGAAATTGATCCTTGGAAAAAAATTGGTGGGTATAGCCACTTAACATTTATCTTTTCACTTTTAATTTTGTAAGCAAGTTCCCAATCGTAAGGAAGGCTAAAAGGATAAAAATTTTCAAATAATTTTTTTGCTGCCTCACTTTTTATTAGATAAGACTCAGCACAATTTGTAGCAGGGTCAGATACATCAAACTCTTTAGAGATGATTTTAAATTTTTTATTTATTTTTTTAAGAATAAAATTTTTTCCTATTCCCTCTCCTATAAATAAAATATCCCAGTCATTATCTTTTGTTAAAAATTTTTCTAATTTTTTTTGATAATTTTTTTTACTTGGTATTACATCATCTTCGACAATTAAACTTATGCTACCCTCATTTACTGCTGCCAATTCGAGTGCCTTTATGTGTTTAAGTTGACAAGAAATTTCAGCTTTTGTAAGTTCTCTGTACGATCTTTCTTTATCCCAAAGAATAGATTTATTTTCATACGATTCAATATCATTTTGATAATATTGATTCATATTTATGGTTTCAAGGTCTTCTTTATTGTATTCATCAATAAACCTCAAGTTAAAAAGTTCACTACTAAAAGTAGAAATTATAGATTTTTTTCTTTCACTTAACTTTGTATAGTGAACAACATAAACATTTAGTTGGTTATTCTTATTATTAATAATGAGTATTGTACTAAAAACACAATTAAAAAATGATTATTTATTCTAACAATGATTAATTTACTCTATTGCTTTGATGAAAATTACAATATCCAAGCTTTTTTATCTATGAAAAGTTTTATTCAACACAACAATGAAGAACAAATAAATATAAATGTGATCCACAACAAACCTTCTACATTTATTGAATACAAAGATAAAATATCGAATTTGACAAATGTAAGTCTTAGAATAAAAAAATTTGAGAATAAAAAAAAGATACCACTTACTGTAGATGATGCTCATTATTCAGAAGCTACTTATTATCGTATATTTTTAGAAGATTATCTTGATTATCAAACTGAACACATTTTATATTTAGATCCAGACACAATATGCCTTAAAAATGTCAGTAGAAATTATGATGATATAATTCAAAAACTAATAGTAAACAAGTATGTTTTAGGTGCAAAAACTGATGGAGAACAAAAAGATGCCCCTGAACTTTTTAAAAAATTGAATATTAAAAATAAATATTTTAATGCTGGAGTAATGTTTATTAACTTGAATGAATGGAGAAAAATTGGCCTAACCAAAAAGCTTCAAAATAAAATCCTTGAATTAGGTGATAATTTGTCTCTTGCTGATCAGGATGCACTTAATTCTTATTTTGATGGTGAATTTTATGAAATTGGAGAGGAATTAAATTATTACGCTAAGCATGATGCTAACAATGAGACTATACAATATATAGATAGAAACGTAAGCTTTTTACATTATGTTGGAAGCACTAAACCATGGACCCCTTATGGTGGTTTAGATAAAGTTTCAAACTTTTATCACAGGCAGCATTTAGATGCTTTTAATAAATATCATATAAAAATAGAGTTTAAAAAAGGTGACATTACTACTCTGATCAAGAGTATCTTGAATCTTAACATTTTAAGTATTGATAAGCCTTTGCTTTATATTTTGAATTTTTTAAATGTTTTAAAAAAAACAAATAAAAACAATTAAATTGGAAGTGGTATTAGACGGCATATGAATAAAGATGTATTAAGAATTAATTTTGTAGATTTTTGGCCAAATTTTTTTAAAGATGACAATTATTTTTTTCATCTACTAAGTAATGACTTCAAGGTTGTTATAGATCAAGAAAATCCAGACCTTCTATTTTTTTCAGTTGACTATGCAAAAAAAAGAGAACACAGATATTACGATAATTCAAATACAAAAAAAATATTTTATACTGGGGAAAATATTGTACCTAACTATGAAGAATGTGATGCATCATTTTCATTTCTAAAAAATGAAGATTCTAAAAATTATAGACTTCCCCTTTGGAGTCTATTTATAAATTGGTTTGATGTTCCATATAATAAAAAGCGTGATCAATCATATTTAATTAATAAAGAAAGTTTATTGGAAAATAACAAAAATTTAAAAATAAATAATAAGTTTTGTTCATTTGTTGCAACTAATCCGTCTGGAAGACGCCTCGATTTTGTACCAAAATTACAAACCAGAAAATATGTTGACTGTGGTGGAACTCTTTTAAATAATACTGGGAAAAAGATAAAGGGTAGAGGAGATCAAAAATGGAAAATAAAGTATATATCAAAATTTAGATTTAATATTGCTTTTGAAAACGAAATTGGCGAAGGTTACGTTACTGAAAAAATACTTCATCCAATGAGTGTTAACAGTATTCCTATTTATTGGGGATCTGACTTTGTTAATCAAGATTTTAATCCAAAATCATTTATCAATGCTTCAAACTATGAAAATGACGAAGCGTTAATTGAAAAAATTCTTGATTTAGAAAAAGATAAAGAAAAATATGTGGAGCTTCTTAGACAACCATGGTTTAAAAACAATGAATTTCCAGATTATGTTCGACCCAAGAGCGTTTTAAAGTTTTTAAATCAGGTCTTAAATTCGTAATCGATATTGGTAAAATATTGTAGAGTATTCAATGAAATATTTATTATTCAATTACGGAAAGACTCCTGATTACATCGAATATACATTCAACACTATAAAGAGTGTCGATACAAATTCTGAGATTTTTTTTCTCAGTAATAAAAAAAATAGCTATAAAAATATTAATAATTTATCATTTGAGGATTTCCCGATATTAAAAGAAAAAAAAGATTTTCTAATAAATTACTATGAAGATACTCCCTATTCAAAAGAAAAATATCCATTATTTTATACATCTGTTTTAAGAATTTTTTCTTTATACGAGGTATCGAAAAAATTAAATATAGAATCTTTTATACATTTCGACAATGATGTTTTAATCTATAAATCATTTAAAGAGTTAGACAACAATAATTTATTTGCAAAGAATAAAATCAACATAACTCAGAATAATTTCAACGATTTAATATTTGGATATTCGTATTTTCCAAAACAAATATTGACTAAATACCTAGTAGAAGGTTTAGATAAAATATTAGATGATATAAAACCTTACACCGATCATTATGGAAGAGGTAACCCATTACATGAAATGAGAATGTTAAATATCATAAAAGAAAAGAATAATGAATTATTTAATATTTTACCGACTTTACCTTATGATTTAGATTCAAACATTATTTTTGATCCAGCAGCTTATGGCCAATTTTTTAATGGAATGCATCATAGACGTGGTAATTATATTTTCAAAAGAAGGTGGGTAAACACTAAAGATATTGTTGGTCGAGAAATTAAAGCAAAAAGGATAATTCCAAGATTCTTGAATAGTTTTCCATATGTGGAATATAAAAATAAAAAAATAGAGGTTTCAAACTTACATATACACTCGAAAAATTTGAAAAAGTTTTTACCTAAAAACTATTCCGAATATTGTTAATCCTGTCTTCCCAAAAGTTGAAAAATACTAAATCTTTTTTATTTTTCTTTAAAAGATTTTGATAAATTTCGTTCAAATCTTCTTTCGTAAATTTATTTAAATCACTCCATTTATTGATATAAATACCTGGAATCCCTTCATTTTCAAGCATTTTTGTAAAATTTGAAATTTTAAATATTGGAAATGTGTTTAGTAGAATGCCTTCCCATATTCTGTGTGTGTCATATCCGTTACCCTCAGGGCAGACCACAAATTTATACTTTCGTAAGTCAGTAAAGTAGTTTTCAACTTGATCATATGTTTTGTTATCTACTAATTTATTTTGTTCAAAAAAAGAATTTATCTCTCCTCTTTCTTTAAAATTTGTAAATTCGTTAAATGATGACAAAATATTTTTTGTTTTACTATTTGTAGGATTTGCAAACCATTTTCTTCTTCCATGCTTTAATCTTCTTAGGTTTTCCAAACCAATTGGTATAAATGAGACTTTTTCTGATGATTGTTGACTTAAATTCTGTGCAAACCAGTGGATAACTCGAGAATCAATTTTTTCAAGATGATGTTTATTTATATTTGTATCAGAATTGTGTGTTATTAGAACAAATTCGTTTTTTATATCCATATAAACAGTGTTAAAAAAAATGTCTATTACATCTGAGCTTACAAAGACAACATCTTTCTTTTTTATACTATTTGGCTTTATAGACTTTGATTCATCAAAGACATGATCTGAGAAATTCCTTAAAGTATCACCTGATAAATATGGTTTGCTAGATGGTCTAAATAAATTAGGGAATCTTTCCAAAGTTATCCAAAAAAAACGAATCTTAAATTTTTTAATTATATTTTTTATCACTTATTTTTAACTATTGTAACCACTCTTTATTATCTAGAAACCAATTTACTGTCTGTTCTATACCAGCTTCAAAACCCCTATCAAACTCTCCACCAATTTGTTTAAGAAAAGAGTTATCAAGCCCATACTTTATATCATGTCCCGGTCTATCTGGATCATTATTGATGAGTTTATAGTTTACTTCTTTTTTGAGAAGAGACTGGATGTTTTCGACAACTTCTAGATTTGTAATGAGGCTATTTCCAGTAATATTTACTTTTGCAGGTTTTTTATTAAAAAGTTTTTCAGATTCACTCATAACCATTTGATAATTTTCTAATAAAAAAAGAATCGTTTCTGCGAGATCTTCATTATGTAAATAATATCTGCTTCCTGGAATGTTGTTATCATCAGTATGCACAATAACTTCGTCATTGTTGAGTACTTTTTTTATGGTATTTGGAATAAACTTTTCGAAATGTTGTCTTTCACCATAAACATTACAACAATGACTTATTAAAGATGGAATAGAGTATGTATTTGAAAAGGATATCGTAAGCTCTTCTCCAGCAGCTTTCGTTGCTGCATATGGGTTTTTAGAATTGTAACGATCCCATTCTTTAAATTTAGAGTCTTCATCAGACGGCCCAAAAACTTCATCAGTACTAAAATAATAAAATAGCTCAAGTTGTTCAAATTTTTTTGCTGCTTCTAGCAGATTAAAAGTTCCCACAATATTGTCTTGAATAAACAATGAAGGATCCTCGACAGATCTATTTACGTGAGAAGAGGCCCCAATATGAACTATATAATTTATATTTCCAAGCTTTTTAATTATTTGATCATTAAAGGGTGACTTTAGATCAAAAAATATAAACTCTAATCTTTTTCTACTATCATCACCCAACTCTAAAAGAATTTCCTCAATTCTATTTAAATCACCCGCATAACTTAGTCTGTCAATAACTGTAATCTTCCAGTCAGTTTTTTCTAATAATTTCTTTACAGCTTGATGGCCAATAAAGCCAGGACCTCCGGTTAAGAGTACATTTTTTGACATACATATATATTAGTACGCAATATAGTGATAAAAAACTTCGATATTTTTTGGTTTATGATTTATTTTAAGAATTAAAAAGATAATTAATTTTTACTCTTTTCTTTTATCTAGAATGATTATGGAATGTTTGAACAAGTAAAAGACCTTTACGGTAAAACGTTATATGTTTCAAAACTAACAGGAGTTGCAAACAAAAAAATAAGAGTCTTTATTTCTATAATTTTATCAAATCTAGCGGTACTACTTGATGTAACAATTATTGTTATTTTTTCATCATTAATCACAAATGAAATACTTTATGAAAACAAATTAATCGTAAATATAATTGATTATTTTTTAAACAGTAAGTTTTTACTTCCAGTTTTAGTTTTATTTAGGTTTGTTTTTTTATTTTTTGAAAAACTTAATATTGAAACTCTAAGTTTGTCAGTCGCTGAAAATTTAAAATTTCATCTTATGCAAGAAGCATTTCAAAAAGGGAATTTATCAACCAACGATGCTTATTTTTATATAAATCAAGTAAGTGGACATGTATCGACATTTTATAGGTACTTTGCAATTTTTATTAATAGCTGTCTTCAAATATTGGGATATTCAATCTTTTTGTTTATATCTAACAGCAGTATTTTTCTTGTTTTTCTAGGAGGAGCAATTCTATTAATTTTTCCAACTAAATATTTATTAAGCAGAGGAAAACATTATCAACACATATCCTTTTTAGAGGCAAAGGATGTAAATGCAAAAATTCAACGAATAATTGACAATATATTTTTAGTAAAAATACTAAAAAGTATGAAATATGAGTTTAGTAACTTTAGACAATCTCTCAAAGGCTATACCGAAGGACAAACAAAAAATATAATATTTGGATCATTAAATAGTATTATGCCAACATTTGCAACAATTTTTATATTATCAATATTGTTTACAAATTCTATATTTATAACTGCAATTACGATTGAGTTTATCGGTGTTTTACTCAGACTTTTTCAATCACTAAGCACATTGAATAATGGATTAAATTTGGTTGTAAATTCAAGCGTTCATGTTGTAGAGCTATATAAACTTGATAAAGAAAGCCCGATCATAAACATTTCAAATTATACGGTTGATGAATCAATGGCTGGATCTGTTGAATTCAAAAATGTTGAATTCTCATATTTTAATTCTGAAGAACCAATTTTTGATAAGCTTAATTTAAACTTTCCAAAAAACAAGCACACAATTATTACAGGTCCAAATGGGTCTGGTAAAAGTACATTGTTGGGATTAATTTCTGGTTTATATATACCTACTTCTGGAAATATAAATATTAATTCAAATAAATTAGGTTATGTTGGTGTCACTCCTCTCATAATTGATGGTTCAATTAAAGAGAATTTACTTTATGGTAATGATAATGAAATACCAGATGATGAAATCTATGACATTGTTAACAAATTTTCACTCTATACCGAAGAAGATAAAATAGATTTGGATAAGCAAATTAATAATAAAACGCTTTCATCTGGACAGATGCAAAAAATTTCCTTTATAAGGTCCCTGCTCAATGATTCAGAAATTTTACTACTGGACGAAGCAACTTCAAATCTAGACGATAGGACTAAAAAGTTAATTTTTGATATTCTAAAAGATGAAAATATTACAATTATTAACTCAACACACAATAAAAATGACTTTGACTATGATTTTGAATTAAAAATTTTTGTTGAAAAAAACAAACGAGAATTCAAATTAATTTAGTTAATATTTCAAATTCTTTATCTGTAATTACTTCGATCGAATTATTTTTTTGAATATATAGCCTTGCCTCGCTTGAAATTTGTTTCATAATTTCATGATCACTAAAAATATTATTAAGTAATTCAATTAAGTTATCATTGCTTCTATCAAATATAAATCCATTTTTTCCATTAGTTATTATTTCAAGATTATTTGAAATATTTGAGGCTATAACTATACAACCTGATGCCAATGCTTCTAGAATTGTTTTTGAATTTCCCTCATAATCTGACAATGATAAATAAAAACTATATTCTTTGTATTTTTTTAATAAGTTTTTATTGTTTACTTTTTCATAAAAATTAATATTATTTGTAAATTTTGATTCTTGGATAAATCTATTTTTTAAGGTGCCTTCACCATAAATATCAACAATGAAATCAGTATCGCTTAATAGTTTTAAAGCTAAATCAAACCTCTTTTGCTGCTCAATCCTTCCAACCATAATTATTTTTTTATTTAGAGCGACTTGAGAATCATTTTCTAATGTTGGAACCCAATTAGGTATATGAAATATTTTTCTTCTATTAAATAAAAATCTATTCCTTAAATTTTTTATATCGTATTTTGAGGTTGAGACAAAAATATCAGAAACATTTAATGCAAAAAAAGTAAGTAGGTAATAAATAAAAAGTTTTAATAAATTCTTTTTTTCTTGAATACTAAATTCTAAGAGGTCATAACCAGTTCGTATTAGAAGAGGGTTTCTAGTAATTAATTTAAAAATTATTGGAACCCAGGCGCCATACATTTGATTGCTTTTAATAATTACTTTTTCTTTATTTATCAATTTCTTGAGTCTGAATGGAATAATTAATGTTTTTAAAATTCGAATAGCTTTTGATCCAGAATATTTCGATAATGCATAAATTGGTAAAATTTTTAAGTTATCAAAATAATTCTCATACTGATAGTCATCTTTGTCACCATATGTCACAAATGTAAATCTAATATTATATTTTTTTGATAGCTGATTATAAAGTTCCATTTCTCTACTTAACAGACCTGTTGATTCCCATGTTTTTAAGGAAACTCCATATGTGAAAAATAA